>Ga0153956_1000026_pt1 | contig 247725 bp, 241 predicted proteins | sample TSFL040MetaG_FD_104704 | JGI IMG/M metagenome (GOLD analysis project Ga0153956, IMG submission 104704) | Attine ant fungus gardens microbial communities from Florida, USA - TSFL040 MetaG | ecosystem: Host-associated > Fungi > Mycelium > Unclassified | place: USA: Florida, Wekiwa Springs... | reverse complement strand
TCCCAAGGGTTGGGCTGTTCGCCCATTAAAGCGGTACGCGAGCTGGGTTCAGAACGTCGTGAGACAGTTCGGTCCCTATCTGCCATGGGCGTTGGAGAGTTGAGAGGATTCGTCCCTAGTACGAGAGGACCGGGATGAACGCACCTCTGGTGTATCTGTTGTCCTGCCAAGGGCACCGCAGGTTAGCTACGTGCGGATCGGATAACCGCTGAAGGCATCTAAGCGGGAAGCCGGCCTCAAGATGAGCTCTCCCACCTCCTCGAGAGGGTAAGAACCCTGGTAGACCACCAGGTTGATAGGCTGGATGTGGAAGGCTGGCAACAGCCGTAGCAGACCAGTACTAATGGTTCGAGGGCTTGACGGATATTTTTTGATGCCCGTTCGTTGGCGAGTTGTGTAGTTTTGAAGGTCCGCGGGGGCGCGGGCCGATCGCGTTCCGCGCGCTCGGCCCCCCGGTCTTGACAAATTTCCGGTGGCCATCGCGTGGGGGAAACACCTCTTCCCATTCCGAACAGAGCAGTTAAGCCCCACAGCGCCGATGGTACTTGGCCCGCAAGGGCCTGGGAGAGTAGGTCGCCGCCGGTCTTTCACTGAAGAGTCGCCCGTTGAGGCGGCTCTTCGTCGTTCTGGGCTCGTCTTCCGGGGCCTCTCGTTCGAGGGCTCCTCGTTCCGGGCCTTCTTTCAAGGGCTCCTTGTCGGTACTCGTCGATCAGCCCCAGGGGAGCCCGTCCCAGGTTGTTGGCGGCCCGGGTCTCCACGCCGGCAGGTGCGAGTACGCCTGCTCACTCTCGCTCGTCTCATGCGGCGCGGCCGCGCCGTGGCGCCGTGCGAGCTCGGTGACGTGGTACTGCGTCGCGCGCCCGTTGCTCCGGCCGCCGGCCATGAAGATCACGCACGGCTGCTCGCCGGCACCGACGAAGGCGTGCTTCGTGCCGGCTTCGCAGTGGAAGAAGTCCCAGGCGCGCAGCTGCCGCTCGGTCTCCTCGACCAGCAGCAGGCACTCGCCGGCGAGGACGAGGAAGTCCTCCTGATCGGATTCGGAGTGGTACATCCCGGAGGGCTGGCCGGGCTGCAGGACCGCGAGCGTGTAACCGACCTCGGGGAAGCTGGCGTGGCCCTCGAAGATGCACGCCGCGCCCATCGCGTCGTTGGTGATCCAGGCCGCGTCGCGGATGTTGACGGTGAACCAGCCGTCGGTGACGGCGGCAAGCCCCATGTCGAGCTCCTCGAGCTTGGCTTCTTGCGTCATCGGCCAACGATCGCAAGCCCCGCCGCGGCACGCGCCGGTCGTCGAACCGCCTGCCCGCGGAGCGCCGCCGCCTGAGCGCTCCCCGTGCCCGGACCGGCAGCCGCGTCCTCCCAGATCGCGGCCGCCGGTGGGCATGGGGTACTCAGGCCTTCGGCGCCGGGCGATGGACCGGCGTCGTGCAGACCTGGGGCCGCGGCGCCACCGAACCGGGGCGACGCGGCAGGCGATGACCGAGCTGCCGGCGGTGCGGGTGCACGGCGGTGGGGGCGGGGGTGCTGCGCGGCTCGCGCGGCACGGAAGCCGCTCCCAGCGTCGCGAACTCGAGCGCCGAGTCAACGGCCTCGCGCACCAGCGCTCGAAGCGAGCGCGTGTTCGGGCGACTGTCGGTCATCAAGGGGAACATGTGTTCGTGAGACTATGGAGTCGCTCGGACGGAATTCCCGGAAGGAGCGGGATGAACGTCGCGGCGGCGCGGATCCCACGCGCCAGAGCCGAATCGCACGCTCGCTGCTGCAGGCGATCTTGCAAGGCGCCGCTTGCGCCGGTTGGGAACCGTCGCGCGGTGGCCGCAGACCCACGTGGGTCCGCGCTTGGCGCCCACGCTGGGCGCCGCGCCGCCGCCGACGCGGTGCGCAGCGGCGCACCGGGTGGTGGCATCGTGTCGCGTGGTGGTGAAGTGCGGATACGGGTGCGTGTCGCGTGGCGGTGAAGCGCGGGCGCAGGTACGTGTCGTGTGGCGGTGAAAGGCGCGGGCGCAGGTGCGTGTCGTGCGGTGGTGAAAGCCCGGGCGCAGATTCGCGTCGCGCGGTGGCGAATGCGAGGGGCGCAGGTGTCCGCCGCGCGGCGGTGAGTGCGGCCGACGCAAGTGCGCCGTCCGGTGGCGGGCGGGGCGGCGCAGGTGCGGGGCTGCGCGGGGTGAGCTGGGCGCCGATGCGCGCTGCGCGGTGGTGAGCGCGGCGGCGCTGGGTGCGGCGCCGCACGCGGGGTGAGGCCGGCGCCGGTGTGCGCCGCGCCGGGTGATCCGACGGCCGGCGCGCGCGTCAGTGCGCGCCGAGCGAGGACCAGATCTCGAGCTTGGTGCGGATCTTCGCGACGACCGCGTCCGTGAACTCGGTCGTCCCCGCGTGACCGCCGAGGTCGAGCGTGCGGACGCCGCCGGCGGTCGTCTCGAGCACCGACTCGTAGATCGCGCGCGAGGCGCGGTCGGCGCCCTCGTAGCCGCCGACCGCCGCGTACTGCAGCACCGAGCCGCAGGCCAGCAGCATCGCCATCGGGTTCGCGAGATCCTTGCCCTGCAGCGACGGCGCGGTGCCGTGCGGCGCCTCGGCCATCGCGACCTCGACGCCGTAGTCGGCGTCGAAGCTCAGCAGCACCGACTCGGCGCCGGCGATCGAGCCGAACATCGGCATGACGAGATCCGACAGGCAGTCGCCGTCGCGGTTGAGCGCCGGGATCACCAGCGGCGTGTCCGCGGCGCCGGTCAGCAGGCCCGCGTAGGTCGCGTCGATCAGCACCGGATGGTACGCGACGCCGGGATGGCGCTCGGCGGCGGCGTCCATCTCCTCCTTGAGCATGCCCTCGTAGACCGGCGAGACCGTCCACTTGGGGCCGCCGTAGACCCGCGCGCCCATCCGCGCCGCCGTCCGGAACGCGTACTCGGCGACCATCCGGCAGGTCGAGCGCGAGATCTTCTCGGTCCGGTAGGCGATCTCGTCCTCGCCGCCCTCGCTGCCGTCGCGCCACTGCTTGGCGCCGTAGGCGTCGTCGACGGCCATGCGGACGACCGAGATCGGGTGGAAGACGCCGGAGACCGGACCGACGACGCCGGGGATGCGGCGGCCGGTGCGGACGATCACCTTGCCGTCGACCTCCTCGCGCAGGATCCGGTTCGGCGAGCCGACGTCGTCCTTGCCCTCGGGCGTGATCGTCGCGGCCTTCAGGCCGAAGCCGACCTCGCGCATCGCGCGCGCGGCCTCGTGCACGATCGCGTTGTCGGTCTCGCGCCGGCGCGCCAGCGAGAGGTCGAACGGCAGCAGCTCCAGGTCCAGCCCGAGCAGCTCGCCGTCGAGCACGCGGATCGACTGCTCGAGCAGCTCCTGGCCGGTCTCGTCGCCCTCGAGCACGACGATCCGCAGCGGCGCGTCGCTCATGCCGCGGCCTCGCTCCCGTTCAGGCCGAGCGCGTCCGCGTGCTCGGCCAGCGCGGCGATCACGAACGCGACGTGCTCGTCGAAGTCGACGCCGAGCGCCTCGGCGCCCTGCGTCAGGTCCTCGCGCGAGACGGCCGCGGCGAAGGCCGGCGTCTTCAGCTTCTTCTTGACGGACTTGGGCGTCATCCCGTTGATCCCCTGCGGGCGCACGTAGGCGCAGGCCATGACGAAGCCGGACAGCTCGTCGACCGCGAACAGCGTCTTCTCCATCGGCGTCTCGCGCGAGACGCCGAGGTAGTCGGCGTGCGAGGCGACGGCGCGGACCATGTCGGCCGGGAAGCCGAGCCGCTCGAGCTCGGCGAGCGCGTAGCGCGGGTGGCCGGTCTCGAGCTCCGGATAGCGCTCGTAGTCGAGGTCGTGCAGCATCCCGACGAGGCCCCAGCGCTCCTCGTCGGCGTCGAACGCCCGCGCGTAGGCGCGCATGCACGCCTCGACCGCGAGGACGTGGCGGCGAAGGCTCTCGGACGGGGTCCACTCGCAGAAGAGCGCCCACGCCTCGTCACGCGTCATCGGCAGGGACATCGACTCGGTAGCCTAGCCGCCGCCACCATGGAGAAGTTCGTGATCGAAGGCGGCCGTCCCCTCTCGGGCACGGTCGAGCCCGCCGGCAACAAGAACGCCGCGCTGCCGCTGCTGGCGTGCGCCCTGCTGACCGACCAGCCGGTGGTGCTGCACAACGTCCCGCGCATCCGCGACACGGAGGCGCTGCTCGAGCTGCTGGCGGATCTCGGCGTCAGCGTCGAGCGTCGCGGCAGCAACACCGTGGCGCTGCAGGCCGCCGACGTGCGCACGACCAGCGTCGACGCGCGTCTGGCCGAGCGCATCCGCGCCTCCTTCCTCGTCGCCGGTCCGCTGCTGGCGCGCTTCGGCTCGGCGGTGATGCCGCCGCCCGGCGGCGACGTGATCGGCCGCCGCCGGCTCGATCCGCACCTGGACGCCTTCCGCGCGCTCGGCGCGACGGTCGAGCACGATCACGCGATCGCGCTCGCGGCGCCGGCCGGCGGCCTGCGGCCGTGCGACTTCTTCATGGACGAGCCCTCGGTGATGGGCACCGAGAACGCGCTGATGGCGGCCGCCGCGACGACCGGCACGACGATCATCCGCAACGCCGCGTCCGAGCCGCACGTGCAGGACCTGGCGCGGATGCTCAACAAGATGGGCGCCGCGATCGAGGGGATCGGCTCGAACGTGATGTACGTGCACGGCGTCGACAAGCTCGCCGGCTGCGAGCACACGGTCTCGCCGGACCACATCGAGATCGCGTCGTTCATGGCGCTGGCGGGCGTCACCGGCGGCGAGCTGCGGATCCGCAACTGCGTCCCTGACGACCTGCGGATGATCCGGCTCGTCTTCGGCCGGCTCGGGCTGCGGACCGACCTCGACGGCGACGACGTGCTGGTGCCGGGCGACCAGGAGCTGCGGATCGCGCGCGACGCCGGCGACTACCAGTCCAAGGTCGAGGACGGGCCGTGGCCGGCGTTCCCGGCCGACCTGACGTCGATCGCCGTCGCGCTGGCGACGCAGTCCTCGGGCTCGGTGCTGATCTTCGAGAAGATGTTCGAGAACCGCCTGTTCTTCGTCGACAAGCTGATCTCGATGGGCGCCGAGATCACGATCTGCGACCCGCACCGGGCGATCGTGATCGGCGCGCGGCGGCTGCGCGGCGCGCGCGTGTCCTCGCCGGACATCCGCGCCGGCATGGCGATGCTGATCGCCGCCGTCTGCGCGCAGGGGCGCAGCGAGATCCACAACGTGCGCGACATCGATCGCGGCTACGAGCGGATCGACGACCGGCTGCGCGAGCTCGGCGCGAGCATCGAGCGCGTGGCCGCGTGAGCCTGCCGATCCCCAGCGGGACGCGCGACGTCCTGCCGGACGAGCTGCGCGAGGTGCGGGCGATCACCGACGCGATCCGCGCTGTCTTCGACCGCTACGGCTACGGCGAGGTCGCGACGCCGGCGCTCGAGTACGAGGCGACGCTGACGCGCGGTGACTCCGCCGCCGCCGACCCCGCGTACCGGCTCTTCGACGAGCACGGCAACGTGCTCGTGCTGCGCAGCGACATGACGATCCCGATCGCGCGGGTCGTCGCGACGCGCTACCCGAACGAGCCGACGCCGCTGCGCTTCTTCTACGTCCAGTCGGCCTACCGCGCCGTGCGCCAGCACCGCGGCCAGCCGCGCGAGATCCTGCAGGCGGGGATCGAGCTGGTCGGCTCGCCCGGCCCGGACGGGACCGCCGAGGCGATCGCCGTGCTCTGCGCGGCGCTCGACGCGGTCGGGCTCGCCGGCTACCGGATCGGGATCGGCGACGCGTCGCTGTTCGCGCGCGTGCTCGAGCGGCACGGGATCGGCGGCGACGTGCGCGAGCGCGCGCTGGCCGAGCTCGACGCGCGCGACTTCGTCGGGCTCGAGCGCGAGCTGACCGGCGCCGGCGCGCCGCGCGAGCTGCTGCGGCTGGCGACGACGCGCGGCGGCGCCGATGTGCTCGCCGAGCTGCCGGAGGCGCAGACGCTGCGCGAGCTGCACGCGCTGCTGGCCGACGACGTCGCCGGGCGCGTGATCTACGACCTCGGCCTGCTGCGCTCGCTCGGCTACTACACGGGCGTGGTCTTCGAGATCTACGACGCCGCCTTCGGCGAGCCGCTCGGCGGCGGCGGCCGCTACGACGACCTGCTCGGCCGCTTCGGGCGCGAGCTGCCGGCCTGCGGCTGGGCGCTCGACGTCGAGCGCGTGCACGCGGCGCGGCTCGAGGAAGGACGCTGAGGATGGCCGGAGCGCTGGACGGGCTGCGCGTCGCGGTGCCGCGCGGGGCGCTGATGCGCGACGTGCTCGACCTGCTCGACGCGCTCGGCGTCGACACCGCCGAGGTGCGCGCGAACGACCGCAAGCTGCTGTTCGAGGACGCCGGGCTGATCACGATGCGCCCGTCCGACGTCCCGACCTACGTCGAGGCCGGCGCGGCCGACATCGGCATCACCGGCAAGGACGTGCTCGCCGAGCAGCCCGAGCGCGACGTCGTCGAGCTGCTCGACCTCGGCTTCGGCGCCTGCCGGATGGTCTTCGCGACCGTCGCCGGCGAGGATCCGGCGGCGGAGGCGCTGCGCCGGCTCGGCGTGATGCGGATCGCGACCAAGTACTCGCGCATCGCCGCCGGCTACTTCGAGCGCAGCGGCCGCCAGGCCGAGATCGTCGAGGTCAAGGGCTCGGTCGAGCTGGCGCCGCTGACCGGCCTCGTGCACGGCATCGTCGACCTGACCGCGACCGGCACGACGCTGCGCGAGAACGGGCTCGTGATCCGCGAGGAGATCTCGACCTCGACGGCGCGGCTGATCGCCAACCCGGTCGCCTACCGCGTCCGCGCGCGCGAGATCGACGCCGTGCTGGAGCGGCTGCGCGCGTGAGCGAGCGGCTGACGGTCGGCGTCGCGGACGCCGCGGCCGCGGCTGCGCGCGTGCGCGCGCTGGTGCCGAGCGGCGCGTCGGTGGCGCAGGAGGTCGCGGCGATCGTCGCCGCCGTGCGCGAGCGCGGCGACGCCGCGGTCGCCGAGCAGGAGGCGCGCTTCGGCGGCCGCGCCCGCGTCGTACCGCGCGCGGAGCTCGACGCCGCGCTCGCCGCGCTCGACGGCGACGTCCGCGCCGGCCTGGAGGTCGCGATCGCCAACGTGCGCGCGGTCGCCGAGGCCGGGCTCGACGCGGACCGCGCGCTGACGCTGCCGCAGGGCCAGACCGTCACGCTGCGCGAGCTGCCCGTGCGGCGCGCCGCCGTCTACGCGCCGGCCGGCCGCAACCCGTACCCGTCCTCGGTCGTGATGGGCGCCGTCACCGCGCGCGCGGCCGGCGTCGAGCAGGTCTACGTCGCCAGCGCGGCGCAGCCGACGATCCTCGCGGCCTGCGCGCTCTGCGCGGTCGACGGCGTCTTCGCGGTCACCGGCGCGCACGCGATCGCCGCGCTCGCGCACGGGACGGAGACGATCCCGCGCGTCGACGTGATCGTCGGCCCCGGCAGCCTCTGGGTGCAGGAGGCCAAGCGCCAGCTGCTCGGGCAGGTCGGCATCGACGGCTTCAACGGCCCCAGCGACCTGACGGTGATCGCGAGCGCCGGCGCCGACGTCGAGGCGCTCGCGCTCGACCTCGCCGCCCAGGCCGAGCACGGCGAGGGATCGCTGACGGTCGCCGTCAGCGACGACGCGGCGCTGCTCGACGCGCTCGAGCACGCCGCCGCGCGCGAGCGCGCCGGGCTCGGCGACTTCACGTCGGTGCCGGTGCTGGCGCGCGACCTCGAGGCGGCGCTGGCGTTCGCCGAGGCGCTGGCGCCCGAGCACCTGCAGCTCGCCGGCGCGGCCGCCGAGGCGCTGGCGCCGCGGGTCCGCTCGGCCGGCTGCCTGTTCGTCGGCAGCGAGACCGGCACCGCCTTCGGCGACTACGTCGCCGGCTCGAACCACACGCTGCCGACCGAGGGCGCCGCGCGCTTCGCCAGCGGCCTGAACGTGCGCCACTTCCGCCGCCGCATGGCCGAGGTCCGGCTCGGCGCCGCGGCGGCCGAGCTGGCGCGCGCCGGCGTGCCGATCGCGCGCGCCGAGGGCTTCGCCGCGCACGCCGCCTCGATGGCGCTACGTCAGAATCCGACGCCGTGACGCGCACCGCATCGATCACGCGACGCACCGGCGAGACCGACGTCGCGCTCAGCCTGACGCTGGCCGGCGGCGGCGCCGGCACGCGAGCGACCGGCATCGGCTTCTTCGACCACATGCTCGACCTGCTCGCCCGCCACGGCGCGCTCGACCTCGACGTGCAGGTCCAGGGCGACCTGCAGACCGGCTCGCACCACACGGTCGAGGACACCGGCATCGTGCTCGGGCAGGCGCTGCACGAGGCGCTCGGCGACCGCCGCGGCATCGTTCGCTACGGCCACGCCGTGATCCCGATGGACGAGGCGCGCGCCGCGGCGACGATCGACGTCTCCGGCCGCCCGTTCGCGGCGCTGAGCGGCTTCGAGCGGCTGCCACGCGGCGAGATCGGCGGCTTCGAGCACGAGGCGGCAGAGGAGTTCATGCGCGCGCTGGCGTCCAGCGCGCGGCTGACGCTGCACCTCGAGCTGCTCGCCGGCACCAACGCCCATCACATGATCGAGGCCTGCTTCAAGGCGCTCGCGCGGGCGCTGCGCCAGGCGACGTCGATCGATCCGGACGAGCACGGCGTGCCGTCGACGAAGGGCACGCTGACGTGATCGCGATCGTCGACTACGGGATGGGCAACCGGCGCAGCGTCGAGAAGGCGCTCGAGCACGTCGGCGCGGTGACCGCGATCACGGCCGATCACGACGCGCTGCGCGCCGCCGACGCGCTCGTGCTGCCCGGCGTCGGCGCCTTCCCGCTGGCGATGCGCAACCTGCGCGCGAGCGGGCTCGACGCGCTGCTGCGCGAGCGCGCCGCCGCCGGCGTGCCGCTGCTCGGCGTCTGCCTCGGCATGCAGCTGCTGTTCGAGCACTCCAGCGAGCACGAGGGCGCCGCCGGGCTGGCGATCCTGCCGGGCCGCGTGACGCGCCTGCGCGGGCCGCGGCTGCCGCACATCGGCTGGAACCTGGTCGCGTTCGAGCGCGACTCGCCGCTGCGCGACGGGATCGAGGACGCCGCGCCCTTCTACCACGTGCACTCCTTCGCCTGCCGCCCGGCCGAGCCCGACGACGTGCTCGCCAGCAGCGAGTACGGCGAGCGCTTCGCGACCGCGGTCCAGCGCGAGAACGTCATGGCGACGCAGTTCCATCCCGAGAAGTCCTCCCGCGACGGCCTGCGCGTGCTGCGCAACTTCGCGCAGCTGGCGGCGGTGACCGTCGGATGATCCTCTACCCGGCGATCGACATCATGGACGGCCGCGCGGTGCGCCTCGTCGAGGGGCGCTTCGAGGATTCCACGACCTACTACGACGACCCGCTCGAGGCGGCGCGCGCCTGGGTCCAGGCGGGCGCGCGCTTCCTGCACGTGGTCGACCTCGACGGCGCTCGCAGCGGCGAGCCGCGCTCGATCGAGCACCTGCGGCGGATCGCCGCCGAGTGCGGCGCGCCGGTCCAGTACGGCGGCGGCCTGCGCGACGTGGCGGCGGTCGAGGCGGCGCTGGCGGCCGGCGCCGACCGCGTGATCATCGGCACCGCGGCCTTCCGCGACCTCGACTTCCTCGACGACGTCGTCGCCGAGCACGGCTCGCGCGTGCTGGTCTCGGTCGACGTCAAGGACGGCATGATCGCCACCTCCGGCTGGACGCAGACGACCTCGCTGCCGGCCGGCGAGGCGATCAGGCGGCTGACCGACCGTGGCGTGCGCTCGTTCGTCTACACCGAGGTCTCGCGCGACGGCAAGCTCGGCGGCGCCGACATCGAGGGCGTCAAGGCGGTCGCTGAGGTCGTGCGCGGGCGCTTCATCTACTCCGGCGGCATCGGCACGCTCGACGACCTGCGCGAGCTGGCGGCGCTGCGGCGCGTGAACCTCTCCGGCGTGATCGCCGGCAAGGCGCTCTACGAGCGCCGCTTCACGGTCGCCGAGGGCCAGGCGGCGCTCGACGCGCAGCGGCACTGAGCGGCGATCGCGGCCCGCCCGCGCGGGCCGCGATCGCCGAGGCTCAGCCGGTGACGCCTCCGGGCGCCGGCCGCGCGCCGACGACGCGCACGCTGCGCGTCGCGCGGGCGCTGCGGGCGTCGGGGGAGGTCGCCGTGGCGACGTTGGCCTTGCGCCCGCTCGTACCGGCCGTGACGCGCACCGCGATCCGGTAGCTGCGGTGCGCGCCGGCGGCCAGCGACCTGGCGGTCCAGCAGCGCCGGCCCTTGCTCAGCTTCGCGCGCGGGGTCGAGGCGGCGTAGATCAGGCCCGACGGCAGCCGGTCGCAGACCCTGACGTCGCGCACGGCGATCCCGGACGGGTTCGCGACGCGGATCGTGAAGATGACGCGGCCGCCGGCGTGGACGGTCCGCGTCGACGCCGTCTTCGTCACGCGCAGCGCCGGCTTGGCGATCGGCAGCGCCAGCACGGCGAGGTCGTCGGCCGTGCTCGGGTCGATCGCCGCGGACGTGACGCCGACGGCGTTGCGCAGCGTGCCCGCGCGCGTCACGACGCCGACGACCGTGACGGTCACCTTGGCGCCGGGCGCGATCGACCCGAGCGCGCAGGTCAGCGGCGTGCCGGACTTGCAGCTGCCGGCGGTCGTCTTGACCGAGGCGATCCGCGCCGGCAGGCCGAACGTGTCGGTCAGGCTGACGGCGGGCGCCGCGTTCGGCCCGCCGTTGCTGACGACGATCGTGTAGGTGACGCGCTGGCCGGCCTTCGCCGACTTGACGCTGGCGCGCTTGACGACCGCGAGGTCGGCGACCGGCTGCGGCGCCGGGGCCGGCGTGATCGTCTGCGAGCCGTGGTCGTTCGCCGGCTGCGGGTCGCTCTGGTCGGCGCTGACGCCGGCGCTGTTGGTGATCGCCGCCGGCCCGCCGCTGGGCACGCTCGCGACGACCTGCACCTGCGCGCTGCCGCCGTCGGCGAGGTCGCCGAGCGCGCACGAGAGCCCGCCGGCGCCGATCGCGCAGCTGCCCTGGCTCGGCTTGGCGGCCTGCAGCTGCAGCCCGCTCGCGCCCGGATCGACGACCCTGACGCCGGTCGCGTCGCTCGGGCCGGCGTTGTGCACGACGAGCGTGTAGACGACCTGGCCGTCCGGCCCGGGCGTCGTCGTCGACGCGGTCTTGACGAGCGAGAGGTCCGCGCGCACGGCGATCGGCACGTGGATCGTCGAGCTGTTGTTGCCCGGGTTCGGGTCCGGGACGTCACTGGTGACCGTGGCGGTGTTGTCGATCGCGTGGGTGAAGGAGCTCGGGACCTTGACGACGATCGAGATCGTCGCCGTCGCGCCGCCGGCGAGCGTCGGCAGCATGCAGCTGACGGTCCCGGCGGCGTTCGTGCAGCCGTCGCTGGCGGAGACGAACGTCAGCCCCGCGGGCAGCGTGTCGCCGACCCGCACGTTGGTGGCGGCGTTCGGCCCGTCGTTGTGCACCGCCAGGGTGAAGGTCTCGTTGGCGCTCGGGTCGAGCGGGTTGGGCGAGGCCGTCTTGACGATCGAGAGGTCGGCCTGCGCGATCGGGACGACGTCGGTCGCGCTGTCGTTGCTCGCGACGGGGTCGAACGTGTCGCTGGAGACCATGGCGGTGTTGTCGATCGTGCCGGCGGTCGCCGTCGGCGCGACGTGCGTCAGGACGGTGAAGGTGTGCGACGTGCCGCTGGCGAGCGAGGGCAGCGAGCAGGTGACGGTCGGGCCGCTGGCCGAGCACTCGGGGTCGGCTGAGACGAAGCTCAGCTGGGCCGGCAGCGTGTCGACGACGACGGGCGCCTGCGCGCTGTCGGGGCCGTTGTTGGTGACGGTCAGCTGGTAGCTCTCGTCGCCGTTCGGGAGCGCCGCCGCCGGCGTCGCGGCCTTGGTCAGCGCGAGGTCGGCCGCGGTGAACTGCACCGTCGCGTCCTGCGGCGGGTTCAGGCCGGCCTCGCTGACGTTGCCGGGGCCGTTCGCGTACGTCGCGGCCGTCGCCGACGTGACGTCGACCGTGACGGTGCAGCCGGCCATGCCGGCGCCGAGGTTGCCGGTCACCTGGACCGTGCTCGCGCCGGCGACGGCGTCGACCGTCGTCCCGGCGGCGCACGTCGTCGCCACCCCGTTCGGGGCGGCGATCGCCAGGCCGGCCGGCAGCGTGTCGGTGAAGGACCAGCCGTCCTTCTCGCCGTTCTCGGTCGTGTTCGTGATCGTGAAGGTCAGCGTCGAGCTCTCACCGACGTTCACGACGGCCGGACTGAACGACTTGTCGAGCGTCGGCGTCGCGTCGACGATGCGGACGTTGTCGAAGGCCGCGTCGTTGCCGGTGCCGCTGCCCTGGGCGTTGATCATGCGGATGCCGACGCTGGAGCCGCTGAACAGCGTCGCCTTGTTGCCGAAGTAGGTGCCGCCGCTGTAGCCGGCCGACCCCAGGCCACCGATCGGTGGCGCCGCGATCGTTTGCGGCGGGGCCGTGCAGGGGTCGATCGGCGTCGTGAAGGTCGGGATCGCGGTCGGGCCGTCGAGCAGGAAGAACTCGAACTGCGCGTGGTTCGCGAAGCAGTTGGTCTCGGTCGCGTCGACCGAGAAGGAGAGGAAGCGGTTCGACGTCAGCAGCGGGATCGCGCTGGCCGTCTCGAACTGCACCTTGTTCGCGCCGGGGTTGCCCTCCGTGTAAGCGGTCACGGCGTGATTGGCGGCGGGATCGCTGGCGCCCTCGAACGAGCCGAGCGCCCATGCCATCTGGCGCACGTGCGAGTAGTCCAGGGCCGCGGTGCAGGTCGCGGCGGCCAGCCCGGCATCCGGCGAGTTGAACGACACGAGCGCGCCGTTGCAGCCGGTCAGCCAAGCCGGGTCGGCGCCGTAGGTCATGCCGCTGGCGCCGGTGTAGTTCGAGAGCATGACCGGTGTGACGCCGATGTTGCTCTCGAAGTCCTCGGCGTAGAGCACGGTCGGCGGCTGCTGCGCCGCCAGCGCCCGCGCCGGCAGCGCCAGCACGAGCAGCGCGACCAGCACGCCGATCGCTCGAACCGCGCGGCTCCTGCCCGCCCAGAGAAAACCATCGTTCGCCCGCACTCGCGCCTCCTGTGAGTCATCCGTCGCCTGCTGACTAGCACGCGCACAATGCGGGAACTCTGCCATTCGGCGCAATCGACCGGCGTCGCGAGTCATTCGAAGGGGGTAACCAGCGCGCTCCGCTACCGTCTCGCCGGTGCACTACAAGCGCGTGATCCCCTGCATGGACGTCGACGCCGGCCGCGTCGTCAAGGGCACGCGCTTCCTCGACATCCGCGACGCCGGCGACCCGGTCGAGCTGGCCGCCCACTACGACGCCGAGGGCGCCGACGAGCTCGTCTTCCTCGACATCACCGCGACCTCCGACAAGCGCGCGACCGTCGTCGAGCTGGCGCGCCGCGCCGCCGACGAGGTCTTCGTGCCGTTCACGATCGGCGGCGGCGTGCGCGAGGTCGCCGACGCGCACGCCCTGCTCGACGCCGGCGCCGACAAGGTCTCGATCAACTCGGCGGCGCTCGCGCGGCCGGAGCTGATCGGCGAGCTGGCGCAGGTCTTCGGCGCGCAGTGCGTGGTGCTGGCGATCGACGCCAAGCGGCGCCCGGACGGCGGCTACGAGGCCTACGTCGCCGGCGGCCGCACGGCGACCGGGCGCGACGCGGTCGACTGGGCGCGCGAGGGCGTCGAGCGCGGCGCCGGCGAGATCCTGCTGACCTCGATGGACCGCGACGGCGTCCAGGACGGCTACGAGCTGACGCTGACGCGCCGTGTCGCCGAGGCCGTCGCGGTGCCGGTGATCGCCTCCGGCGGCGCCGGCGAGCCGCGCCACCTCGTCGATGGCATCGAGGCCGGCGCCGACGCCGTCCTCTGCGCCTCGATCTTCCACGACGGGCGCTACTCGATCGTCGCCGTCAAGGCCGCGCTGGCGGCGGCCGGGATCGCGACGCGGCCTACTTCTTCGGCCTGAGCGCGTAGAGCGAGGAGTAGCCGGTCAGGAAGATCGTGCGCCCGTCGGAGATCACCGGGTTGAAGGAGCCGCGGTTGATGTGGAAGACCGGCTTGCCGGTGTTCACGCCGAGCCCCGTCGTGTCCTTCTTGCCGAGGTTCGAGTAGTAGACGATCGAGCCGACGACCGTCGCGCTGCCGGAGATCTTGCCGCCGTCGCGGTGCGTCCAGCGGACGCTGCCGGACCTGGCGTCGAGCGCGTAGAAGGTGCCGTCGTAGGAGCCGAAGAAGACCGTCGGCCTGCCGCCCGGCACCTGCGCGACGGCCGGCGAGGCGTAGACGTAGCCGCCGGTCTTCTTGGCCCACGCCAGCTTTCCGTTCGACGACGCGAACGAGTACATGCGGCCGTCCGTGTTGCCGATGTAGACGCGCCCGAAGGCGACCGCCGGCGTCGAGTAGAACTGGCCCGACGAGAAGCCGAAGCCGGCGCCCTTGGTGCCGGTGTCCCAGAGCCTGTGCCCGTCCGCCTGCGCGATCGCGTAGACGCGGCCGCTGTAGTCGCCGAAGATCAGCTTGCCGTTCGAGAGCGCGAGCCCGGCCTTGACGGCGCCGGCGGCCTTGAAGGTCCAGCGCACCTGGCCGCTGCCGGCCAGCACGGAGTAGATCGTGCCGTTCTCGGAGCCGAAGTAGACGCGGTCGTTGTCGAAGACCGGCGAGGACTCGCTGCGCGCCGGCAGCCGCCGCTCCCAGAGCGTCTTGCCGCTGCGCGCGTCGATCGCGAAGACGGCGCCCGGCAGGTTCCTGCCGCGCGAGAGCAGCGTCACGAACAGGCGCCCGTTGCCGTAGGCCGGGCTGGAGGCGGCGAGCACGCCGAGCTTGCGCTTCCAGACGACCTTGCCCGTGTACTTGCTCACCGCGTACAGAGCGCCGTCGTTCTTGAGCAGGAAGAGCTTGCCGAGCGCCATCGCCGGCGGGAACTCGAGCAGCGTGCTGCCGCCGAGCGTCCAGACGCGCTGGAACGGCGGCCGCAGCAGCGTCGAGGCGGGCAGGTAGCGGCGGCGGTCCTGCGAGTAGCCGTAGGTCGCCCAGACGAAGTTGCGCAGCGGGTCCTTCTTCGTGGACCCGGGCGTCGGCGTCGGGACGTCGGGCACCGGCGTCTGCGTCGGCTCCGGCTGGAAGGCGACGTTCGGGTGCGAGACGTCGCCCGGCTTGCGGGTCAGCGCGAGCACGCCCGCGGCGACCACCAGCACGACGACGACGCCCGCCACGCCGAGGATCAGCTTGAGCCGAGTCGACATGGGCGTTGCAGGGTAGTCGGCGCTCGTGATGGAAGATCACGACTCGTGGACGTCCTCAGGAGGCTGCGCGCCGTCGCCGGCGCCGACGTCGTGCTGGCGGCGCTCGCTGACGAGCCGGGCGTGCACGTCGTCGGCGGCGCGCTGCGCGACGCGCTGCTCGGCCGGCCCGTGCGCGAGCTCGACCTCGTCGTCGAGGGCGACGCGCTCGCGGTCGCGCGCCGGGCGGCGCGGCGGGTCGGCGGCACGCTGACGATCCACGAGCGCTTTGGCACGGCGACCATCCGCACCGGCGGGTTCGCCTTCGACCTCGCCGGCGCGCGCCGCGAGCGCTACGAGCGGCCGGGCGCGCTGCCGGTCGTCGAGCTCGGCGCGACGCTGCGCGAGGACCTGGGGCGGCGCGACTTCAGCGTCAACGCGATCGCGCTGCGGCTCGCCGACGGTGCGATCGAGGCGTGGCCGGGCGCGCGCGAGGACCTGCGCGCGGGCCTGCTGCGCGTGCTGCACGAGCGCTCGTTCGTCGACGACCCGACGCGCATGCTGCGGCTCGCGCGCTACGCGGCGCGGCTCGGCTTCGTGCCCGCGCCGCGCACGGCGGCGCTGGTCGAGCCGGGGCTGCTGGCGACGGTCAGCGGCGAGCGCGCCGGCCGCGAGCTGCGGCTGGCGCTGCGCGAGCCGCAGCCGGCGGCGCTGCTCGCGCTCGAGCGGCTCGGGCTGGGGCGCGAGCTGCTGGGGCCGGCGTTCACGGTCCCGGCCGCGGTCGTCGAGCGGCTCGGCGCCGGCCCGCTCGCGCTCGCGGCCTGCCTGACGGCGGCGCCGCCGAGCACGCTCGCGCGCCGGCTCGACGAGCTCGGGTTCACGGCGCCCGAGCGAAAGCTGATCGTCGCCGCGGCGGGCGCGCAGGAGCGCCTGCGCGCCTCGCTCGCCGCCATCGCGCCCGATCGAGGCGCGGCGTCCGGCGCTGACGTCGCGCTCTGGCGCGTGGTGCACGACGCGCCGCCCGAGGCGATCGAGCTGCTGGCGGCCGGCGACGGCGCGGCGGCGGCGGCCGCTCGGCGCTGGCGCGACGACGTCAGCCGCCGCGGCCTGGCGATCGGCGGCGCGGACCTGGTCGCCGCCGGGCTGCGCGGCGCCGAGGTCGGCGCGGCGCTCGAGCGCGCGACGGTCGCGATGCTCGCGGGCGTGGCGCCGGATCGCGAAGCGCAGCTCGCGGCCGCGCTCGCGCGCTGACGCGCTCGTTCGGTCGGGCTCGTTGGTCCGGGCTCGTGGTCCGGGCTCGTTGGTCCGGGCTCGTGGTCCGGGCTCGTGGCCCGGGGGCTTGTCGCCCTGGGGCTCGTTGCCCCCGCGCAGAGCGGGTGGGTGGCGGCGGCAGTCACGCCCTCTGAAAAACCGCCTTCGGCCGGGTGGGGGGATGTTTTTCGGAGGGCGCGCCCCGCCGCCGCCCGCCATCGCCCCTGGAGTCCAACACCACCGCGCCCCGGCCGCGCTGGGCCGGGGCTCGGATCCCCCGGGCTCCGCGCCCGAGACCGCCGACCTCTCGGGCCTGAACTCCAGAGGCGCCGAACTCTCAAGCCGTGGAACCCAGGGCCGCCGAGCTCTCAGGGCAGTGGACTCCGGGGGCGCCGGTCGCGGGTGTCCGGACATGCACTCTCGAAAAACATCCCACCCACCGGCCGAAGGCCGGTTTTTCGGAGGGCATGTCCAGACACCCGCAACCACACCACACGAGCGGGAATCACCACACGCACCGAGCGGAAGCCGAACCAAGCCCACCCGAGCGGGAGCCGGGCAAGCCCGCCCGAGGGCCGTCCCCGCGCCGCTCTACGCTTGCCACGTGGAGCCGCCCGCCCCGTTCCGCTGGCAAGACGGCCAGATCGTCGCCGACCTGCCCGGCGCCGGCGTGCTCTTCTCGACCCGCGCCGGCGGCGTCTCCGAGGGTGCGTTCGCGTCGCTGAACCTCGGCCTGCTGACCGCCGACGCACCCGAGAACGTCGCCGAGAACCGGCGCCGGCTGGGGGAGTGGACCGGCCATCCGTGGCAGCGCGTCTGCTACGGCCGCCAGGTCCACGGGGCGCGCGTGCGCTGCGCGACCGAGCCGCCCTCGCCGGCGCGCCCGTACGGCGAGGAGGACGGCCAGGCGACCGCGCTGCGCGACGCCGCCGCGCTCGTCTTCGTCGCCGACTGCCTGCCGGTCGTGCTCGCCTCGCCGGGCGGCGTCGCCGCGCTGCACGGCGGCTGGCGGCCGCTCGCCGGCGGCATCCTCGCGGAGGGGCTGCGGGCGCTGCGCGAGGTCGGCGGCGACGGGCCGGTGCAGGCCGCGATCGGCCCCGGCGCGCGCGGCTGCTGCTACGAGGTCGGCGAGGAGGTGCACGCGCACTTCGCCGACTGCGACGCCCGTCGCGGCGAGCGGATGCTCGACCTCGCGGCCGTCGCGCGAGTGCAGCTGCGGCGGCTCGGCGTCGAGACGGTGCACGACAGCGGCGTCTGCACGATCTGCGACGAGCGGCTCTTCTCGCACCGCCGCGATCGCGGTGTCACCGGCCGCCAGGCTGGAGTCGTGTGGCGGCGCGTCTAGCGGTGGCCCAGCGCCGCCGGGGACGTCGCGGAACGCGGGCGGCCGTGCGGCCGCGGCCACTTGCGGTGGCCCGCCGCCGGGCGTGTCGCGGAACGCGGGTGGAGCGGTCACTCGCGGTGGCCCCGCGCCGCCGGGCGGAGCGGGGGTGCGCGTGCGGCCGCTAGTCAGCGGCCTGGACGCCGGGCGCGTGGCGGCGAACCTCGCGCGCGTGCGGGAGCAGATCGCCGCGAGCGGCCGCGAGCCGGACGACGTCCGCGTGCTCGCCGCCGTCAAGTACGTGCCGCTGGCGGAGGTCGGCACGCTGCTGGACGCGGGGCTGACGCTGCTCGGCGAGAACCGCGCGCAGGACCTCGCCGCCAAGGCGAGCGCGCACCCGGACGCCGAGTGGCACTTCATCGGCCAGCTGCAGTCGCGCAAGGTGCGCGAGGTCGTGCCGTACGCGACGCTGATCCACTCCGTCGCCTCGCGCTCGGCGCTCGCGCAGCTGCAGCGGCACGCGACCGCCGCGACGCGGATCCTGCTCGAGGTCAACGTCGCCGGCGAGCAGGGCAAGGCGGGGATCGCGCCGGACGAGCTCGCGGACTACCTGGCGGCCGCGCCGGTGCCGGTCGTCGGCCTGATGACGATGCCGCCGGCGACCGACGATCCCGAGCGCAACCGGCCGCACTTCGCGCGTCTGCGCGAGCTCGCGCAGGCGCACGGGCTGCGCGAGCTGTCGATGGGCACGTCGCAGGACTACGCCGTCGCGGCCGCCGAGGGCGCGACGATCGTGCGGATCGGCTCGACCCTCTTCCACTGAGACCGCCTAGACTTTCGCGATGCAGGGAAACTCCCGCGCAGCGCGAACGACACCCCGATCATGGCTCTGAGCGATACCTTCCGCCGCGTCGGCGTCTACTTCGGCCTCGCCGAGGACCGTGACTACTACGACGACGACGAGCCCGTCACGCGCGAGCGCGTCCGCGAGCCGGAGCCTGAGCCCGAGAGTCGTCCGAACGTGCGTCGCATGCCCGCGCGCCGCCGTCGCGACGAGATCGACGACATCTTCGCCGACGACCCGCCGAGCTCCGAGCGGCGCACCACGGTGCTGCGCTCGGTCCCCGGTCGTGGCAACGGCCGAGGGGAGGTTCGCGTGCACCTCGTCGTGCCGAAGTCCTTCAACGACGCCCAGGACATCGCGGACAAGTTCAAGGAATCGATCCCGGTGATCATCAACCTGCAGAGCTCGGACGGCGATCTGTCCAAGCGGCTGATCGACTTCGCCTCGGGCCTGACGTACGCGCTCGACGGCGGCATGCAGCGCATCGCCGACAAGGTCTTCCTGCTCACGCCGCGCAACGTCGAGGTCTCGGCGGAGGAGCGCGCGGCGCTGATCGAGAAGGGCTTCTTCAATCAGTCCTAGACTCACCCGCCGTTATGCGGGTGGGCTACATCGGATCGGGAAACATGGCTGCCGCGCTCGCGCGCGGATGGGGCGAGCCGGTGCTCTGCACCGACTCCGGCTCCGGGCGTGCGGCGACGCTGGTCGCCGAGCTGGGCGGCGAGGCGCTCACGAGCAACCGTGAGCTCGCCGAGCGCGCGGACGTCGTCATCCTCGCGCACAAGCCGTATCAGCTGGAGGACGTCGCGGCGCAGGTCGGCGACTGCGCGAAGGTCGTCGTCAGCCTGCTCGCGCGCACGACGCAGGCGCAGGTGCGCGCCGCCTACCCGTCGGCGCGGGCGGTCTTCCGCGTCGAGCCGAACACGCCGGTCGAGCTGCGCCAGGGCGTCAGCGCCTTCGCCGAGCCGGACGTGCCGGTCGATCCGCAGCTGTACGCGGACCTGCGCGAGCGCTTCGAACGCGTCGGCGCGGTCGTCGCGCTGCCGGAGCGGCTGATCGGCGTCGCCGGCGCCTGCTCGGGCGTCGGCCCGGCCTACTGGGCGCTGATCGCGGAGGCCTGGATCGACGCGGCGATCCGCCGCGGGCTGACGCCGCCCGTCGCGACGACGCTGGTGACCGAGACGATGGCCGGCGCGGCCGCGCTGCTGCGCCATCGCGACGGCGACACGCTCGCGATGCGCCGCGGCGTCACCTCGCCGGGCGGGAACACGGCGCGCGGCCTGGCGGCGCTCGAGCGCGGCGGCGTCCGCGCCGCGCTGTCCGCCGCCATGGACGACGTGGTAGGACCGTGACATGGACGACGCGCGCCAGCAGATCGCCGACTTCCTGTCGGCGCTGCTCACGGTCTACACGCTGATCATCTTCGCCTGGATCGTGACGACGTGGATCTTCTCGTTCGGCGTGCGCATGCCCTACTCGCGGCCGTTGAACGCCGTGCTGGACTTCCTCCGCGACGTGACGAACCCCTATCTGCGGCTCTTCCGCCGGCTCGGGCTGCAGTTCGGCCCGGTCGACCTCAGCGCGATGGTCGGGATCCTCGTGCTGATCTTCGGCGGCCGGCTGCTGATCGGCTTGATCGCGCCCTGATGACGCCGCGCCTCGCCGTGACGCGGGCCGTGCTCGTCGCGCTGCTCGTGATCGCGCTCGACCAGGTCAGCAAGGCGATCGTGCGCGCGAACATCGGGCCGTTCGAGCAGGTCCGCGTGATCCCCGGCGTTCACCTCGTCTACTCGCTGAACTCCGGCATCGCCTTCAGCCAGCTGTCCGGCGGCGGCGCGATCGTGGTCGTCGTCGCCGCGATCGCGCTGGCGGCGCTGCTGGCGTTCTTCGTCACGCACATGCGCACCCCGCTGGTCTGGCTGCCGACCGGCATGCTGCTCGGCGGCGCCGCCGGCAACCTGGTCGACCGGCTGCACGCCAGCGCCGTCACCGACTGGATCAAGCTGCCGCACTGGCCGGCGTTCAACATCGCCGACGCCAGCATCACGCTCGGCGTGATCGCGCTCGTCCTCGTGCTCGATCGCGACAAGGGTCGCGATCGCCAGCGCGCATGACGCGGATCGCCGTCGACGAGCGCGCGGCGGGCGAGCGGCTCGACGTCTTCCTGGCGGCGCACGCCGGCTCGCGCACCGCCGCCCAGCGGTTGATCGACGACGGGCTGGTGCTGGTCGACGGGCGCCCGCGGCCGAAGCGCCACGTGCTCGCGGGTGGCGAGACGATCGAGCTGCGCGAGCCGAGCGTGCGGCAGCCGCAGGCACCAGTCGCGCCGGCGCGCTTCGCGGTCGCCTACGAGGACGAGCACCTGATCGTCGTCGACAAGCCGGCCGGCGTCGTCGTCCATCCCGGGCCGGGGCACGCCGAGGGGACGCTCGTGCAGGCGCTCGCCGGCCGCGTCGCCGGCGGCCTGGATCCGACGCGGCCGGGCGTCGTGCACCGGCTCGACCGCGACACCTCCGGGCTGCTGCTGCTGGCGCGCTCGGACGCGGTCCACGCGGCCCTGCAGCAGGCGCTGCGCGAGCGTGAGATCACCCGCGAGTACCTGGCGCTGGTCGACGGGCGCCCGCCGGCGCGCGGCGGCGTGATCGACGCGCCGCTCGGCCGCGACCGCCGCTCGCGCACGCGGATGTCCTCGGACACCGACAACCCGCGCCGCGCGGTCACGCACTTCCAGACCGAGCGGGCCTTCGCGGAGGCGACGCTGCTGCGGCTGCAGCTCGAGACCGGGCGCACGCACCAGATCCGCGCGCACCTGCTGGCGCTCGGCACGCCGGTCGCGGGCGACCCGGAGTACGGCCGCGCCGGCCGCTTCGGCCTGCGGCGCCAGTTCCTGCACGCGACGCGCCTGCGCTTCGCGCATCCGCTCAGCGGCCTGGCGATCGAGCTGGAGTCGCCGCTGCCGGAGGACCTCGAGCAGGCCCTCCGGCAGGCGTCAGGAGAACGGGCCGACACGCAGCTGTAGGGGGAGCCGCGCTTCGGTCTGGCGGCCCGTCAGAGACATCTAACGCGGGCCGCGGGGAGAACTTGCCTAAACTTCTCCCGGCAACTGTCCACGACCCCGGGCGACGGCGGATTCGACCGCTGTTCCCCCGAGGCCTCGCGGCCCTGCCCGGAGCGCGCCGATCGCGCCCCGGGTCCGCGAACTGACGCCTCGCTGCCCGGACGTACCGCTCACATCAAGACAAGGGAGTTCTCCACGATGGCCGAAGTCGGCATCAAGGAGCTGCTGGAGGCCGGAGTCCACTTCGGCCATCAGACGCGACGTTGGAACCCGAAGATGCGCCGCTTCATCTTTGGCGAGCGCACCGGCATCTACCTGATCGACCTGCTCAAGACGCAGGCGCTGCTCAACCAGGCGCAGCAGTTCGCCGCCGAGATCGCCCACCGCGGCGGCACGGTGCTGTTCGTCGGCACCAAGAAGCAGGCGCGCGACGGGATCAAGGAGATCGCCGAGGCGGCCGGCCAGCCGTACGTCAACCACCGTTGGCTCGGCGGCCTGCTGACGAACTACCAGACGATGTCCGGGCGCATCCGGCGCCTGCACGACCTCGAGCGCTACGCCTCCGAGGGCCAGCTGGCGCTGCTGCCGACGCGCGAGCGCCTGGCGGCCGAGGCCGACCTCGAGAAGCTGCAGGCCAACCTCGGCGGCGTCAAGAACATGCAGCGCGTCCCGGACGCGATGTTCGTGATCGACCTCAAGACCGAGGCGATCGCCGTGCGCGAGGCGCAGCGCCTGCGGATCCCGATCATCGGCCTGGTCGACACCAACTGCGACCCCGACGGCATCGACTACGTGATCCCGGGCAACGACGACGCGATCCGCGCCTGCAACCTGATCACGTCCGCGATCGGCGACGTCGTCCAGCAGGGCCGTCAGCGCTTCCGCGCCGAGGAGGAGGCCGCGCGCCGCGAGGCCGAGGAGCAGGCCCGCCGCGACGCCGAGGAGCGCGCTCGCCGCGAGGCTGAGGAGCGCGCCGCCGCCGAGGCCGCCGAGCGCGCGGCCGCCGAGGCCGCCGCCGCCGAGGCCGCGGCGACCGCCGACGCCGAGGCCGCCGTCGCCGCGGCCGTCGAGGAGGCTTCCGAGACCCCCACGACCGAGAACAAGGACGCCAAGTGACCGCTCCGACCATCTCCGCCAAGCAGGTAGCCGAGCTCCGCAAGGCCACGGGTGCCGGCATGATGGACTGCAAGAACGCCCTCGCCGAGACGACCGGCGACTTCGACGCCGCCGTCGAGCTGCTGCGCGTGCGGCTCGGCGACAAGGCCCTGAAGGTCGGCGGCCGCGAGGCCGCCGAGGGCACGATCGCCAGCTACATCCACTCCAACGGCAAGGTCGGCGTGCTCGTCGAGGTCGACTGCAACACCGACTTCGTCGCCCGCAACGAGGACTTCGTCGCGTTCGCGCGCGACGTCGCGCTGCACGTCGCGGCCTCGCCGACGACCAGGTACGTCAGCGACGAGGAGATCCCCGAGGCCGACCTCGACGCCGAGCGCAAGGTCTTCGCGCAGCAGGCGGCGGACAAGCCCGAGAACGTCCGCGAGCGGATCGTCGAGGGCAAGCTGAAGGCCTGGAAGGAGGAGGTCGTCCTCCTGCACCAGCCGCACGTCAACGGCGACAAGTACGACGGCAAGACGATCGAGCAGCTGCGCGTCGAGCTCTCGGGCACGACTGGCGAGAACGTCGTCATCCGCCGCTTCGCCCGCTTCGCGGTGGGTGCGTGAGCACTGACCCCGTCTTCAAGCGGGTCCTGATCAAGCTGTCGGGCGAGGCCCTCATGGGCCCGCTCGACTACGGGACCGATCCGAGCACGGTCGGCGCGATCGCCGCGCAGCTGCAGCAGGTGCACGAGCGCGGCGTCGAGATCGCGGTCGTGCTCGGGGCGGGGAACATCTACCGCGGCCTCTCGCAGGCCGCGGCCGGCATGGATCGCGCGACGGCCGACTACATGGGCATGCTGGCGATCGTCCTGAACGCGCTGACGCTGCAGGACGCGCTCGAGAAGGTCGGCGTGCACACGCGCGTGCAGTCGGCGATCACGGTCTCCGAGGTCGCCGAGCCGTACATCCGCCGCCGCGCGATGCGCCACCTCGAGAAGGGCCGCGTCGTGATCTTCGCGGCGGGTACCGGCAACCCGTTCTTCAGCTCCGACACGGCGGCGGCGCTGCGCGGGCTGGAGATGCACGCCGAGGTGCTGCTGATGGCCAAGAACGGCGTCGAGGGCATCTACACCGCCGATCCGCGGACGGACCCGGAGGCCGAGTTCATCCCGGAGATCAGCGCCCGCGACGCGCTCCAGCGTGGACTGAAGGTGATGGACTCGACGGCGCTCTCGCTGTGCATGGACAATCACCTGAACATCCACGTCTTCAACATGCATGACGACGGGAACATCAACCGGATAGTCTCCGGCGAACGAGTGGGAACGCTGGTGACGACGTGATCGACGAACTGCTGCAAGACGCGCGCGAGCACATGGACAAGTCCGTGGAGTCGACGCGCCAGAAGTTCCAGTCCGTCCGGACGGGCCGCGCGACGCCGGCGCTGCTGGACCGCATCGCGGTCGAGTACTACGGCGTCGTGACGCCGCTCAATCAGATGGCGACGATCGGCGCGCCGGAGCCGCGGATGCTGACCGTGCAGCCGTACGACAAGAGCGCCGTCAAGGCGGTCGAGCGGGCGATCATGGAGTCCGACCTCGGCATCACGCCGAACAACGACGGCACGCTGATCCGGCTCGTGCTGCCGGAGCTGACCGAGGAGCGGCGCAAGCAGCTCGTCAAGGTCGTCCGCCAGCTCACCGAGGACGGCAAGGTCGCGCTGCGCAACGTGCGCCGCGACGTCATGCACGACCTCAAGGAGCTGCGCGACGCCGGCGAGGCGGGGGCTGACGACGAGCACCGCGCCGAGGAGGCGCTGCAGAAGCTGACCGACGAGAAGGTCAAGGAGCTCGACGTCTTGCTCAAGGGCAAGGAAGCCGAGATCCTCGAGGTGTGAGCGCCACCTACGTCGCCATCATCACCGATGGCAACGGGCGTTGGGCCCAGCGGCGCGGCCTGCCGATCGAACAGGGTCATCAGGCCGGCGCCGACACCGTCAAGGCGCGGCTGCGCGACGCCGCCGACCTCGGCGTGCGCGAGCTGACGGTCTACTCGTTCTCGACAGAGAACTGGTCGCGCCCGCAGACCGAGGTCGCCGGCCTGATGGCGCTCTTCTCCGAGCGGATCCTGCGCGAGACGCCGGAGCTGCACGCCGAGGGCGTGCGGCTGCGCTTCGTCGGCCGCCGCGCCGGCGTCGGCGCCGAGCTGGTCGAGCAGATGGAGTGGGCCGAGGCGACGACGGCCGCGAACGACAGGATCACGCTGTTCGTCGCCTTCAACTACGGCGGCCGCGCCGAGATCCTCGACGCCGCCGAGCGCTACAGCGGCGGTGGCGAGGCGGCGTTCCGCGCGCTGCTGTACGCGCCCGAGATGCACGACCCGGACCTGGTGATCCGCACCAGCGGCGAGGAGCGGCTGTCGAACTTCCTGCTCTGGCAGTCCGCCTACAGCGAGCTGCACTTCCCGGACGTGCTCTGGCCTGACTTCTCGCGCGCGGACTTCGAGGCCGCGCTGGCCGCCTACGGCGCGCGCTCGCGGCGCTTCGGGGGCCGCTGAGTGCGCGGCGACCTGGTCTCGCGGATCCTCGTCGCGATCCCGGCGATCGCGTTCGCGGCCGCGATCATCTACGAGGGCGGCTGGATCTTCGCGGCGGGGATCGCGGCGCTCGCGGTCGTCGCCGTGCACGAGCTCTCGCAGCTGCTCGAGCGCGCGCACCCCGTCGTGCTGGCGGCGATGATCGGCGTGCTCGCGCTGGTCGTCGCCGGCACCGCGGGCGACGACCACGCGGTGCTGATGGCCTACGTCGCGATGCTGCCGGTGACGTTCCTGCTGGCGATCTCGCTGCCGCAGCGCGAGCGCATCACGGCGAGCATCTCGGTGACGATCCTGGCGATCACCTGGATCGGCATGGGCGTCGCGCACGCGGCGCTGCTGCGCGGCGTCGCGCACGGCGGCGCGATCGTCTTCATGGTGCTGCTCGGCACCTTCGTCGGCGACACGGCGGCCTATCTCGGCGGCCGCGCCTTCGGCCGTCACAAGCTGGCGCCGGCGATCTCGCCGAACAAGACGGTCGAGGGGCTCGCGATCGGCGCCTTCTTCTGCACCCTCGTCGTCTGGTACGCCAGCCGCACCTACAGCGGCGATTGGATCTCCAGCGTCGACGGCCTGCTGCTCGGGCTGACGGTCGCCATCGCCGGTCCGATCGGTGACCTCTTCGAGTCGCTGATCAAGCGCGACATGGGCACGAAGGACACCGGAACGCTGTTCGGCGCGCACGGCGGCGCGCTCGATCGCGTCGACGCCGCGCTGTTCGCGCTCGTGGCGTCCTACTACGTCTGGCACGCGCTCGCGAGCTGACCGCCGCCGTCGCTCCGGTTACCGGAGCGACGGGGCGCGCATCGTGGTGGCTACCGGCGTTCGCTGGTGTGGCTAGCTCACGTGTTGCGGGGAGAGCGGTCCGGATAGCGTCGCTCGGCTATGCGCGTTCGCCTCGCACTCATCACCGCCGCGCTGATCGGCGCGGCCGGATTCGCCGCCGCCCCCGCCCACGCGGGCATCAACAGCTGGACCGGCCTGGCCGGCCTGAACGACGCCGCCGGTGCCAGCTGGGTTCGTGACTACACCACCGGCATGCCGCCGACGACGGTCTACGCCGCGACGGAGGGCTCGGGCGTCTGGAGATCGGTCGACGACGGGCTCACCTGGAGCGACTTCTCCAGCGGCCTCGACACGGCCGGCGCGCTCGACGTCAACAGCGTCTACAGCTCGGGCAGCAGCGTCTACGCCGCCACGAGCGCCGGCCTCTTCTCGAACGCGGGCGGCGGCTGGACGCCGGTCGCGCAGGGGCCCGAGCCCGATCCGGCGCACGCGACCAAGCTCAACGAGGCCGTGCAGGCGGTCTTCCGGCCGACGCTCGGGCTCGGCCCGATGCTCGCCGGCGTCGCCAGCGGCGGCGTCTTCACCTCCAGCGACGGCGGCGCGACCTGGCAGCCGCCGGCGGCCGGCAACGGCATGTGGCAGGACGAGACGGTCTGGGGCTTCGCCGCCTTCCAGTCGCTGCCGGGCGTGATCTTCGCCGCGACCAGCAGCGGCGTCTACCGCTCGCTCGACCAGGGCCACAGCTGGACGCTGGCCAGCGACGGCATGAGCGACGAGGTGCTGCGCGTCTACGCCGACGGCAAGAACCCGAACATCTACTACGCGCTGACCGCCGGCGACGGCGTCTACCGCTCGATCAACGCCGGCATCACCTGGTCGGCGATCGATGGCAGCGGCGCGCACGCGCTCGGCGGCAGCACGCCGCGCGCGCTGCAGCAGTTCAACGGCACGAAGCTGACGCGCCTGTACGTCGGCACCGAGAACGGCGTCTTCGCCGGCGAGGCGGGCAACGGGCCGAACCCCGGGTCGGTGACCTGGCGCAAGGTCACGACCGACGGGCTCGGCAGCAACCAGATCGTCTGGGCGCTCGCGAACTACATGGGCATCCCGGGCACGCTGCTCGCCGGCACGCAGTCCAACGGCGGCTACGCGCTGACCTTCCAGCCGCCCGTGAACACGGCGCTGCCGACGATCACCGGCAGCAAGCAGGGCGGCCAGACGCTGACCGCGCACGCCGGCACGTGGAGCGGCACGCCGACGATCGAGTACGCCTACCAGTGGCAGCGCTGCACGACGACGAGCGCGTCGAGCTGCAGCGACGTCGACGACGCGACCGCGACGACCTACGTGCTCGGCACGGCCGACGTCGGCCGCTACCTGCGCGTCACGGTCACCGCCAGCAACGACTTCCCGACCGAGAGCCTGGCCAAGGCGTCGAGCGTGCTGACCGGCGCGATCTCCGCGAACCCGGCCGGGCTGCCCGGCGCCAACCAGTCGAGCGTCGCGTCGATCCAGTCGCTCGACTCGATCAACGCCGCGCTGCCGCAGTCGGGCGACACGCTGCAGGCCTACGGCTGGCTGTTCAACCCGGCGGCGACCAGCAGCTCGTTCCAGTGGCTGCGCTGCGACGGCAACGGCAACGCCTGCGCCCCGATCGCCGGCGCGACCGGCCAGACGTACGTGCTGACCGACGACGACGTCACCGACCGGCTGCGCGTCGTCGTGACCGGCAGGAACAACGTCGGCTCGACGACGCTCGGCCAGAGCGGGCCGACGAACACGATCTTCCCGCAGGCGGCGACCAACGTGCTGCCGCCGACGATCGCCGGCGCCGTGACCGGCGCGGACGGCAACCCGCACTGGTACGTCGGCAACTCGATCGTCTCCGGGACCGGCACCTGGAAGTACCCCGGCACGACCTACTCGCGCCTGTGGCAGCGCTGCGATCCGGACGGCTCGGACTGCGAGACGCTGACCGACCAGACCGGGCCGGCCTACACGCCGACGGCCGACGACGTCGGCTACGCCTTCCGCGTCGACATCACCGCCGACTCGAACGAGGCCAACCACTACCCCGATCCGGTCGACGTCTACACGCCGCTGACCGGCGCGATCGAGCCGGCGCCGCTGCCGGGCGGCGGCGATCAGCCGGGCGGCGGCGACCAGCCGGGCGGCGGTGCCGGAGGGGCCGGCGGTGGCGGCGGTGCGGGAGCGGGTGGCGGCGGCGCCGCGCCGGCGCCGCCCGCGCCGCCGCACGCCGCGCCGCGGCTGCTCGCGGCGACGCTCGTGCACGCGAAGGTCAAGCGCGGCGGCACGCTGGCGCTCAAGCTCAGGGCCAGCGCGTCGGTCACGCTGCGCGTCACGTTCGAGCGGCTCGTCGCCGGCCACAAGAAGGGCAAGCGCTGCGTCGCCGGCGGCCGGCACGGCAAGCGCTGCACGCTGAGCAAGCGCGCCGGCACGGCGACAGTCCACGGCGGCACGGGCGGCACCGTCGAGCTGCCGACCAAGAAGCTGGCCGTCGGCAGCTACAAGGCCATCATCGCCGTCGTCGGCGGCAGCGGCGCGAAGACGCTCGCCTTCAAGGTCACGCGCAGGTAGGCGCGAGAATCATGCGATGGAGATCGAGATCCTGCTCTACGACGGCTTCGACGACCTCGACGTCTTCGGCCCCGTCGAGGTGCTGCACGCCGGCGGGCTCGCCGCGCGGCTGGTGACGCTCGAGCCGGCGGCGGTCGTGACCTCCGCCGCCGGCGTCCGCGTCGAGCCGCACAGCCTGCTCGGCGACCCGCCGCTGCTGATCGTCCCCGGCGGCGGCTGGAGCACGCGCGCGCCGCGCGGCGCCTGGGCCGAGGCGCAGCGCGGCGAGATCCCGCGCATGCTGGCCGAGCGCCACCGCGCCGGCCGCCGGCTGGCGGCCGTCTGCACCGGCGGGATGCTGCTCGCCGCCGCCGGGTTGCTGCGCGGGCGCACGGCGATCACGCACCACAGCGCGATCGCCGATCTCGCCGCCTACGGCGCCGACGTCGTCAGCGGCGCGCGCGTCGTCGACGCCGGCGACGTCGTCACCTCCGGCGGCGTCACCTCCGGGATCGACCTCGCGCTCGCGATCGTCGCCCGCGAGCGCGGCCAGAACATCGCGGCCGCCGTCGCCAGCGAGATCGAATACCCCTGGGCGCCCAGCTAGGCCGGCCTTAGCTGCCGCTGAGTGGGCCGCTGCCACAATGGCCCGCGTGACGCGCCTCCTGATTCTCGGCGCGACCGGCTCGATCGGTCGCCAGGCGCTCGACGTCGTCGGCTGGGCCGACGGCGCCTTCGAGGTCGTCGGCCTGTCGGCCGGCGCGAGTGACGCGGCGCTCGTCGAGCAGGCGCGCGCGCACGGCGTCGAGCGGATCGCGCTCGCCGACCCCGACGCCGCGGCGCGCGCCGCGCGGGCCTGGGACGGCGGCGAGGTGCTGGCCGGCTCGGAGGGGCTGATCCAGCTCGTCGCCGAGTCCGGCGCCGACCTCGTGCTGAACGCGATCGTCGGCTCGGCCGGGCTCGGCCCGACGATCGTCGCGCTGACCGAGGGCATCGACGTCGCGCTCGCCAACAAGGAGTCGCTCGTCGTCGGCGGCGAGCTGATCACGGCGCTGGCCGAGGCGACCGGCGCGCGGCTGGTGCCGATCGACTCCGAGCACACGGCGCTGCACCACCTGCTGGCCGGCGAGCCGCCCGGCGTCGTCGAGCGGCTGGTCATCACCGCCTCCGGCGGCCCGTTCCGCGGCCGCACGCGCGAGCAGCTGGCCGACGTGACCGTCGAGCAGGCGCTCAAGCATCCGACCTGGTCGATGGGCGGCAAGATCACGATCGACTCGGCGACGCTGATGAACAAGGGCCTGGAGCTGATCGAGGCGCACCACCTGTTCGGCACGCCCTACGAGCGGATCGACGTCGTCGTGCATCCGCAGTCGATCGTCCACGCGCTCGTGCAGCTCTGCGACGGCTCGACGAAAGCGCATCTCGGCTATCCCGACATGCGCGTCGCGATCGGCTACGCGCTGGCGCATCCCGAGCGCGCCGACCTGCCGATCCGCGCGCTCGACCTCGTCGAGCTGGGGCGGCTGGACTTCGCCGCGCCGGACCTGGAGGCCTTCCCCTGCCTGCGCCTGGCGCGCGAGGCGGCCGTCGCCGGCGGCACCGCGCCGTGCGCGCTGAACGCCGCCAACGAGGTCGCCGTGCACGCCTTCCTCGCCGGCCGGCTGCCGTTCCTCGGCATCCCGGAGCTGATCGGGCGCGTGCTCGACGAGCTCGGCGCCCAGCGCGTGCACAGCTTCGAGACGCTCTACGTCGTCGACTCCGAGGCGCGCCAGCTCGCCGGCGAGCTGATCGAGGAGCTGGTGCGGGCGTGACCTGGGTCGTGACGATCGTCGGCTTCGCGGCGCTGATCGTGCTGCACGAGGCCGGCCACTTCTTCGCCGCCAAGGCCGTCGGGATGCGCGTCGAGCGCTTCGCGCTGTTCTTCCCGCCGCTGCTCTTCAAGGTCCGCCGCGGCGAGACCGAGTACGGCATCGGCGCGATCCCGCTCGGCGGCTACGTGCGCATCACCGGCATGAACCCGACCGAGGAGATCCCGGAGGAGGTCGCGCCGCGCGCGTACTACCGGCAGCCGCCCTGGAAGCGGATCGTCGTGATCGCCGCCGGCCCGGTCGTCAACATCGTGCTGGCGTTCGCGATCATGGCCGTCGTCTTCTTCAGCGTCGGCACGCCCGGGCTGCCGCCGGTCGTCGCGCAGACCGAGCCCGGCACGCCCGCCGCGAAGGTGCTGCAGCCCGGCGACGAGGTCGTCGCGATCGACGGCAAGGCGCCGCCCGGCAGGACGCTCGACGCGCAGCAGGCGGCGCTCGTCACGACCGTCTCGGAGAGCGGCGGCGCGCCGATGACGCTGACCGTCGTCCGCGACGGCCGGCGGATCACCGAGCACCTGACGCCGTTCTTCGACAGCGGCAAGGGCGTCGACCGCTACCGGCTCGGCTTCAGCTACGACCCGAACGGCACCAGGAAGGCGATCAGCCCGGGCCGCGCCGTCCATCTGGCCGTGTCGCAGATGTGGTACGTGACGAGCAAGACGGTCAGCACCTTCGCGCACATCTTCGAGAGCAAGCAGCGCAAGCAGCTCTCGGGCGTCGTCGGCAGCATCGACGTGACGCAGCAGACCTTCAGCGTCTCCAAGGCCGACGCCTTCATGCTGCTGGCGGTGATCTCGCTCTCGCTCGGGATCATCAACCTGTTCCCGTTCCTGCCGCTGGACGGCGGACACATCTTCTGGGCGGTGGCCGAGAAGCTGCGCCGCCGTCCGATCCCGTTCAGCGTCATGGAGCGCTCGGGCATGGTCGGCTTCGCGCTCGTCGCCGTGCTCTTCGTGATCGGCCTGTCGAACGACATCGGCCGGATCACAGGCCCGGGCTTCGGGATCAAGTAGCCGTCGCGGCCCCGGGCTGCGGCGGCTGCGGCTCGCGGCCGAGCGTGTCGAGGAACTCGGCGACCGTGCGCATCACGCGGATCGCCGCCCGCAGCTCGTCCTCGCTGTAGCCGTCGAGCTCCTGCATCCACTTGCCGACCCACAGCGCGCGCTTGCTCGCCAGCGTCTCGCGGCCGCGCTCGGTCAGCTCGACGATCACCTGGCGCCGGTCCTCGGCGCTGCGGGCGCGCGTGACGAGCCCGTCGCGCTCGAGCTGGTCGAGCATCGCCGTCATGCTCGCCGGCGAGAGCTCGGCGCAGCGCGCCAGCTGCCCGGCCGTCGTCACGTTCTCGCGCTCGAGCAGCACCAGCGTCCGCACCTGGGCGTGCGACAGGCCGCCATGGCGGTGCTGGTCGCGCCCGCGCAGGCGCCGCTCCGCTCCCAGCAGCTCCATGAAGGCACCACGGAGATCCTCCGTGGTGCCCTCGCGGCCCGTCGCCGGGGTGCTCATGCGGCCGCCTCGAGCAGGGCCTCCTGGGAGACCTCGGTCGTCGCCTCGCCGCTGCCGCGCACGCCGCGCTCGATCACGGTCAGCAGGACCGTCGGCAGCATCGCGACGAGGCTGATGGCGAAGACCCACCAGAAGGTGCCGCCGAACGCGCCGGCCAGCTGATCGGGGCTCGCCGAGCGGCCGAGGTCGGTGATCTTGCCCTGCAGCACGACGGCCAGGATCGCGGTGCCGATCGAGCCGCCGACGCGCTGCAGCACGTTCATCTGCGGCGTCGCGTGGTTGATCTGGTCGGGCCGCAGGACCGCGTAGGCGGCGGTCATCGACGGCATCATCGACATGCCGATGCCGAAGCCGCGGACGACCATCGCGGCGCTGATCGCGAAGTAGGACGTCTCGCCGCCGAGCACGATGAAGGGGATCGTCGCGACGAGCGTGATGACCGAGCCGACCAGCGAGGTCAGGCCGCCGCCGATGCGCTCGGTCGCGCGGCCGGAGGCGATCATCGCGATCGCGGCGCCGATGCCCTGGGGAGCGAGCAGCAGGCCGGTCGTGACGGCGTCCTCGTGGCGGACCGTCTGGAAGTACAGCGGCATCAGGATCATGCCGCCAAACAGCGCCGCGCCGAGCGCGAACATCGTCAGCGAGGCGGCCGAGAAGGCGCGGATCTTGTAGAGGCGGATGTCCAGCAGCGGGTTCGGGATCCGCAGCGCGCGCAGCACGAAGGCGACGACCAGCGCCAGGCCGACCAGGAACGGGATCACGACGCTGGAGGAGAAGAGGCTGCCGGCGCTGCCGCTCTCGGCGAGGCCGTAGGTGACGCCGACGAGGCCGGCGGACAGCAGCACGAGGCCGGTCGCGTCGAGCTTGCCGGCCGTCTCGGGGGAGGCGACGTCGCGCGGGAGCAGGCGCAGGCCGGCGAAGACGGCGGCGACGCCGATCGGCAGGTTGACGTAGAAGATCCACTGCCAGCCGGCGTGCTCGAGCAGCAGGCCGCCGAGCGTCGGCCCGAAGACCGGCGCGAGGATGATCGGCACGCCGATCACGCTCATGATCTTGGCCATGTTGCGCGGGCCGGCGGCGCGGACGAGGATCATCTGGCCGACGGGCATGATCATGCCGCCGCCGAGGCCCTGCAGCACGCGCGCGACGACCAGCGAGGTCGACGACCAGGCGAGGCCCGAGAGCGCCGAGCCGAGCGTGAAGAGCACGATCGAGACGAGGTAGAGCGGCTTGGCGCCGAAGCGCGTCGCGGCCCAGCCGGAGACGGGGATCACGGCGGCGAGCGACAGCAGGTAGCCGGTGACGACCCACTGGATGCTGTCCAGCGAGGTGTGCAGGTCGTGGGCGAGCGGGTCGAGCGCGACGTTGACGATCGTCGTGTCGAGCACCGACATGATCGAGCCGAGGATCACGACGATGGCGATGCGCCAGACGTGCGGCTCGATGCGGGAGGAGGGTGATGTCACGGGGAGGACGCTTCTTTCGGGGCGGTACGATTTCGTGCATAAAGCTTAGCTCTCGAATCTTTCGGGATCAAGTAAGTTCACATCTGGAAACATCTCCGGGACTAGACTTGCCGGCATGGCTTCCGTGCGCGCGGTGAACGTCGGTGGGGTGCAGATCGGCGGTGGGGCGCCGGTCGCGGTCCAGACCATGACCAAGACCGAGACGGCCAACGTCACGGCCACGCTGGACCAGATCAGGCGCGTCGCGGACGCCGGCGCGGACCTCGTCCGCTGCGCGGTGCCGCGCGAGAAGGACGTCGACGCGCTGCGCACGATCCTCCCGCAGTCGCCGATCCCGGTGATCGCCGACATCCACTTCAACCACACGCTGGCGCTGAAGTCGATCGACGCGGGCGCGCACTGCATCCGCCTGAACCCGGGCAACATCGGCGGGCCGGACAAGGTCGCCGAGGTCGCCGCGCACGCGAAGGCCGCCGGCACGCCGCTGCGCATCGGCGTCAACTCCGGCTCGCTGCCCAAGCACCTGCACGAGCTCGAGTTCGAGAACCCCGTCGAGGCGCTGGTCACGGCCGGCGTCGAGTTCGTCGAGCTGATGGAGCGGCTCGACTTCACTGACTTCAAGGTCTCGATCAAGTCGACCTCGGTGCCGAACACGATCGCCGCCAACCGGCTGCTGAGCGAGCGCATCCCGTACCCGCTGCACCTCGGCGTCACCGAGGCCGGGACGAAGTGGTCGGGCTCGCTGAAGTCCGCGGTCGGCCTCGGCACGCTGCTCGCCGACGGCATCGGCGACACGATCCGCATCTCGCTCTCGACCTTCCACGCCGAGGAGGAGGTCAAGGTCGCCTGGGAGATCCTCAAGGCGCTCAAGCTGCGCGAGCGCGGCCCGGTGCTGATCGCCTGCCCGACCTGCGGCCGCCTGCAGTTCGACATGGACTCGGTCGTCGCCGAGGTCGAGCGCCGGCTCGAGGCCTACGCGGACCCGATCGAGGTGTCGGTCCTCGGCTGCGCGGTCAACGGCATCGGCGAGGCGCGCCACGCCGACTTCGGCATCACCGGCGCCAAGGACATGGGCGTGATCTTCTCCAAGGGCGAGGCGCTGAAGAAGGTCCGCACCGAGGACCTGGTCGACGAGCTGTTCGTCGAGATCGACCGCTACTACGCGGCCGGCAAGACGATCGTGCACGACGACCGCGCCGCCACCGAGGCGGCCGCCTGGCTCGCCGAGGAGGAGGACGCGACGGCGATGACGCCGGAGCGGCTCGCCGCGCTCGAGGCCGAGAAGGCGCAGGCCGACGCCGCGGCGATCGACGAGGCGCTCTCGCCGGTCGCCGGGCGGCGGTTCACAAGGTAACGTCGCCGAAGATCAGCGACGGCGAAGCCTCGCTGATCTGGCAGGCGAAACCCGTGTCATCGGGCCTGCAGGCACCGCCTCAGCAATACGGCCGCCGATACGCGTTCGCGATCGGGCGGTAGCGGCCGGGCGCCTGGCGCAAAGGCGTCGCGTAGACGTGGCCGTTCGCCGGCGTCGTCGTCGTGCCGGCCGAGGCCCAGACGGCGAAGCCGCGCCCGTCCGGGGCGGCGGCGACCGCCGGCGTGATCGGCCGCGCGCCGCGGCGGCTCGTGCGGAAGAGCGTCGTCGAGCGGCCGAACCAGCTGCTCGCGCGCGGGCCGGTGCGCGCGTAGACGACGCAGGCGACGTGGCCGGAGTCGCTCGTCCAGGCCAGCTGCAGGCGGCCGCCGGCGTCCTGCGACAGCGCCGCGCCGCCGAAGACCGTGCGGTCGGCGCCGGCGTCCCTGGCCGCGCGCCAGCGGCGTCGCGCGGCGTCGAACGAGCGCAGCGCGAACGGCGCCCGGCTCGTGCGCCTGCCGCGCTGCGCCGGCACCTGGCGCTGGCTGAGCAGGAACGTGCCGCGGCCGCCGCTCGTCAGCGCCGGCGAGCCCGCGCCCCTGATCGTCGCCGCGCCGAACGGCTGCCAGGCGTTCTCGTCGTAGACGTCGCCGCCCTCGAACAGCCGCCAGCGCGTCGCGAGCACGCCGTCGACGGCGGCCAGGATGCGGCCGTCGGGCAGCTGCACGGCGCTGCCGCCGTCGTTCGGCGCGAAGGCGCCGCCGTCCGGCCGGCGCTCGAGGTCGAGCGCGGCCGTCGGCGCCGGGCCGGCGAGCGGCGCGTCCTGGACGTCGACCGCGCCGGCGTCGTCGGCGATCGTCACGATCGACTGGCCGTCGGCGGTCAGCAGCGCGTCGTCGAGGTGGCGCGCGCCGGCGGCGATCGCGGTCGGGCCCTGCCAGCTGGCGCCGTCGTCGAAGGACGCGCGCAGCCAGGTCAGCGCGCGCTCGCCGTCGGCGGCCTGGACGATGAAGAGCGCGCCGTCGCTCGGCCGGCGCAGGATCTTCGCGACGCCCTGCGCGTCGGGCAGCGGCAGCGGCGTCTCGACGTCGCAGGCGCCGGCGCCGCGCGGCAGCCGGCAGTAGGTCTCGCCGCCGGGCGCGGCGAAGACGACGTGCGCGCTGCCGGCCGGGTCGACCAGCAGCGACGGCAGCGAGCCGACGCCGAGGTCGATCGGCGTCGCGAGCGCCGTCGCGGGGGCCGCGGCCGCCGCTGCCAGCGCCGCCGCGATCAGCCATGTCCTGCCCCGCATGTCCGCCTCCCGGTCCGTCGCCTGCGGCGGTGGAGACTACCCGGCGGCGGCGAGCACGGCGTAGTGGACCGTGAACCAGCGCTCGGCGCGCTCGGGCGCGACGCGCCAGGCGGCCTCGCGCAGCGCCCACTTGGCGGCGGCGCGGGCGCCGTTGCCGAAGAACGCGTGGTGGACGAGCGGCAGCGGGTCGCTCAGCTCGGCGAGCGGCCGCAGGCCGGCGCCGGCCAGCAGCTCGCGCACGTCCGCGCGCGTGAAGGCGTGCAGGTGGCCGATCCGCAGCGCCTCGGCGCGCTTGGCGGGGCGCGCGGCGGAGCGGTTGCCCTCGAGCGGCACCTCGACCAGCACGTGGCGGCCGACGCGCGCCGCCTCCGCCAGCAGCGGCGCCGGATCGGCGACGTGCTCGAGCACGTGCGAGAGCACCGCGAGGTCGTAGCCGGCGTCCGCGGCCGGCAGCCGCGCGCCGTCGTAGGCCTCCAGCCGGCGCACGCCGGCGATGCGGCGCGCGCGGGCGTGCTCGATCGCCGTCGGCGAGAGCTCGAAGCCGTCGAGCACGGTCGCCTGCGCGGCCAGCTCGGCCAGCAGCGCGCCGTCGCCGCAGCCGATCTCGACGAGCGTCGCGGGCGCGAGACCGGCGCGGGCGCAGAGCGTGCGCACGTGCGCGGCCTTGGTGCGCGCGCCGAGCGCGCGCCAGCGGCCCATGCGCGCGGCCTCGGCCGGGTCCGCCAGCGCGTACCCGGCCGTGTAGAAGGCCGCGGGGTCGTCAGCCGCCCGCTGCGGCTCGTCGTCGGGCCGCACCGGAGCGGACGCGGGCTCGGCTCAGCCCTTGGCGGCCGCGTACAGCTCGGCGACCTTGTCCCAGTTGACGACGTTCCAGAAGGCGTCCAGGTAGTCCGGGCGGCGGTTCTGGTACTTGAGGTAGTAGGCGTGCTCCCAGACGTCGGCGCCGAGCAGCGGCGTCTTGCCGGCCGAGAGCGGCGTGTCCTGGTTCGGCGTGCTGGTGACGCCGAGGCCGGCGCCGTCGTGCACGAGCCAGGCCCAGCCGGAGCCGAACTGGTTGACGCCGGCGTTCTTGAACGCCGTCTTGAACTCGTCGAAGGAGCCGAACGCCGCGGCGATCGCCGCGCCCAGCTCGCCGCCCGGCTCGCCGCCGCCGGTCGGTGAGAGCAGCTCCCAGAAGAGGCTGTGGTTGGCGTGGCCGCCGCCGTTGTTGCGGACGGGGCCCTGCTTGTCGGCCGGCAGCGCGTCGAGGCTCTTGAGCACGTCCTCGATCGGCTTCTCGGCCCACTCCGTGCCCGCGAGCGCGGCGTTGACCTTGTCGACGTAGGCCTGATGATGCTTGTCGTGATGGACGCGCATCGTCTGCTCGTCGATGTGCGGCTCGAGCGCGTTGTAGTCGTAGGGCAGCGCTGGGACTTCGTACGGCATTCCGGCCTCCAAGGTCTTCTGTGTTCGAACCCCTCGCGATTGCGTTCTATCACCCGGCGCTCGCCGGCCTCATCCGACTAGGCTGAGCGCCGACATGACGCGTCTGACCCGCTACTTCCTCCCGACCGAGAAGCAGGCCCCCGCGGACGCGGAGGCGCTCTCGCACAAGCTGATGGTGCGCGCCGGGCTGGTGCGCCAGGTGGGCGCCGGCCTCTGGAGCTGGCTGCCGGCGGGCTGGCGCGTGCACGAGCGGGTCGTGCAGATCATCCGCGAGGAGATCGACGCGATCGGCGGCCAGGAGATGCTGATGCCGGTGCTGAACCCGGCCGAGCTGTGGCAGCGCTCCGGCCGCTACCAGGCGATCGGCGACGAGCTGTTCCGGCTCAAGGATCGCCGCGACGCCGACATGGTGCTGGCGATGACGCACGAGGAGGTCGTGACGACGCACGTCGCACAGGTCGTGCGCTCCTACCGCGACCTGCCGCTGATCCTCTACCACTTCCAGATCAAGGAGCGCGACGAGCCGCGTCCGCGCGCCGGCGTGCTGCGTACGCGCGAGTTCATCATGAAGGACTCCTACACCTTCGACCGCGACGCCGAGGGGCTGGAGATCGGCTACGACAAGCACCGCGGCGCCTACGACCGGATCTTCGACCGCGTCGGGCTGGAGTGGTACCGCGTCGAGTCGGACGTCGGCATGATGGGCGGCAGCGGCGCGCACGAGTACATGGCGCCCTGCCCGGCGGGCGAGAACGACGTCGCGCTGGCGCCCGGCTACGCCGCCAACGTCGAGGTCGCCAGCGCGGTCGCGCAGCACGTCGAGCTGCCGCCGCGCCTGGACGCGCCCGAGCCGGTCGAGACGCCCGGTCTGACGACGATCGCCGCGGTCGCCGACGCGCTCGGCGTCGCCGCCGGCGCGCTGCTGAAGGCCTATCCGGTGATCGTCGAGGGCGCCGGGCTGACGCTGGTGCTGCTGCGCGGCGACCACCGCGTCAACGAGATCAAGCTGCGCAACGCGCTGAAGGCCGACTTCCGACCCGCGCACGCCGACGAGTTCGCGCAGCGGATCGGCCCCGCCGGCTCGATCGGCCCGGTCGGCGCCGACGTCCCGATCGTGCTCGACGTGGCCGTCGGCGACGGCGGCTACGTCACCGGCGCCAACCGCGACGGCTGGCACCTGCGCGGCGTCGAGCCGGGCCGCGACTTCAGCTTCACGCGCGCGGACGTGCGCAGCGTCGAGGCCGGCGACACCGTCGACGGCCATCCGATCCGGATCGAGCCGGCGATCGAGATCGGCAACATCTTCAAGCTCGGCACGCGCTACTCGGAGCCGCTCGGCGCGACCTACCTCGACGAGGCGGGCGTCGCGCGGCCGATTTGGATGGGCTCCTACGGGATCGGCCCGGCGCGGATCGCGGCCGCGGCGGTCGAGCAGTTCGCCGACGAGCACGGCATCTCCTGGCCGCGCTCGCAGGCGCCGTTCGACGTGCACCTGGTCGGCCTCGGCAAGGCCGGCAGCGAGGAGCTGGCGCTGGCCGAGCGGCTCTACGCGGAGCTGCGCGAGGCCGGCCTGCAGGTCGTCTACGACGACCGCGCCGCCGGCCCGGGGGAGAAGTTCGCCGACGCCGAGCTGCTCGGCGTGCCGCTGCGGCTGACGGTCGGCCGGCGCACGCTCGCGAACGGCGAGCTGGAGGCGCAGGTCCGGCGCGGGCGCGAGATCCGCTCGCTGCCGCTCGAGGGCGCCGCCGACGCCGCGCTGGAGCTGTGGCGCAGCCTCCCGTAGATCGCGGCCGGCTGACGTTCCGGCGGCTGTCGGGCCTGGACCGCTCGGGTCCGCCGCCGCCGGAGACGGTCGCGGGCGCACCGCTGCGCCCGTGGACGCTCCCGAACGCGATCGGCTACGTCAGGCTGGCGCTGATCCCGGTCTTCCTGATCGTCTCGCTGGCGTCCGACGACGGCACGACGGCGCTCGGCGCCGTGCTCTTCGCCGTGATCGGCTGGAGCGACTACCTGGACGGCATCACGGCGCGGATCACGCGCCAGTACTCGCGCATGGGCGCGCTGCTGGACCCGATCGTCGATCGCGCGCTGGTGCTCGCCGGCGTCGTCGTCTGCTGGCGCTTCGAGCTGCTGCCGCGCTGGGCGCTGGCGCTGCTGGCGGCGCGCGAGCTGTGCATGCTCGTGCTCGCCCGGCTGGCGCTCGCGCGCGGCGTCGACCTGAAGATCAACTGGCTCGGGCGCTGGGGCGTCTGGCCGGTCTTCGGCGCGCTCTTCTTCGCCGTCTGCGGCGTCCACTGGCTGGCGCTGATCCTGCTCTACGTCGGCCTCGTGCTGGTCATCGCGGCGACCGTCCTCTACGTCCGCGACGGGCGCTCCCGCGCGCGAGAGCAAGCCTCGACCTCAGCTTGACGTCGGCTATGCTTGTCGTCTCCGTCTCGTTGCCGCGAGGAGAGGACAAAGCTTGCAGATGGACACCTTCCCCGATCTGGGTTCGCTCTCCGACCAGGAGCTGAAGGACCTCATCCAACGGCTCACCGGCGAGGAGCAGGAGGTGTCCTACCGGCGCCGGATCCTGCACGGGAAGATCGACATCCTGCGCGCCGAGCTGGTCAACCGCCTGCGCAAGAAGCGCGAGGGCGGCGAGGACCTGATCTCGGGCGCCGACGTCCAGCGCCTGACCGACATCCTCGCCGGTCGCGCCGCCGGCGGCGAGCGCTAGTCGGCAGAGAGGCGGCTCGACCGTGGCGCTTCACTGCCCTGAGTGCGGCTTCGTCGTCAGCGAGGGCGCGAGCTACTGCCAGCGCTGCGGCGCGTTCATCGGCACGCGCGAGGAGAAGAAGGACGACGTCACGACCGCGACGTACGTGATCGACGAGGCGACCGGCGAGCTGCGCCCGGTCGACGTCGGCGACGTCGCGGCGGCGACCGGCGCGCTCGTCGTCCGCGTCGGCGGCGGCCGCGTCGGCGAGTCCTTCCCGCTGACCGGCGAGCGGCTGACGATCGGGCGCTCGCCCGACGCGGAGATCTTCCTCGACGACGTGACCGTCTCGCGCGATCACGCCGTGCTCGTGCTGCGCGGCGGCGCCTGGCAGCTCGACGACTCCGGCTCGTTGAACGGCACATATGTCAACCGACGCAGGATCGACTCACGCAAGCTCGAAGACGGCGACGAACTGCAGATCGGCAAGTACAAGCTCACCTACCTCGCCCGGTGACCGCCACCGTGTCCGACGACGCCGCCGGCGAGCATGCCGTCACCGCTGCTGACGACCGGTCACGGCAGTCAGCGACGAAGTCGCTGACGATCGGGGCTGTCTGCAAGGCGCTCTCGCAGGAGTTCCCGGACATCTCGATCTCGAAGATCCGCTACCTCGAGGATCAGAAGCTGCTGACGCCGCGGCGCACGCCCGGCGGCTACCGGCTCTACTCGCAGACCGACGTCGCGCGGCTGCGCACGATCTTGCGGCTGCAGCGCGACGAGTTCCTGCCGCTGCGCGTGATCCGCCAGGAGCTGGCCGCCGGCCGCTCGCTCGAGGAGGAGGTCCCTGCCGCGCCGGCGCAGACCGCCGAGGCGGGTGCCGGCGGCGGCGCGGTCGCGGCGGACGGGCGTCCCGGCGCCGCGCTGCGGCGGATCACCTTCTCGCTGCGCGACCGCGGCGCGACCTACACGCTCGAGCAGGTCGTCGAGGAGACCGGCGCCGACCCGAAGCTGGTGCAGGAGCTCGAGGACTTCGGCATCGTCGTCGGCGAGCCGCACAACGGCACGCGCGTCTACGACGAGACGCAGCGCGAGATCATCCGCGCCGTCACCGAGCTGGCGCGCTACGGCGTCGCCGGCCGCAACCTGCGCGTCTTCCGCACCTCGGCCGAGCGCGAGTCGGCGCTGCTGCAGCAGATCCTCGCCCCGTCGCTGCGCTCGCGCAATCCCGAGCGCCGCAAGGAGGCGATCGAGGCGCTCGAGAACCTCGCCGCCGTCGCGTCGCACCTGAAGCACCTGCTGCTCGTGCGCGACCTGCGGCGGATCGCCAAGTGAGCGACCTGCGCGGCTTCGTCCGGGACATCCCGGACTTCCCGAAGCCGGGCATCGTCTTCCGCGACATCACGCCGCTGCTGCTCGACGGCGCCGCGCTCGATGCCGCCGTGCGCAAGCTCGCCGACTGGGCGCGCCCGCGCGCGATCGACCTCGTCGTCGCGGCCGAGGCGCGCGGCTTCATCCTCGGCGGCGCGCTGGCGCGCGAGCTCGGCGCCGGCTTCGTCCCGGCGCGCAAGCCGGGCAAGCTGCCGAGCGCGACGGTCTCGGCCGAGTACGTGCTCGAGTACGGCGTCGACGCGCTCGAGATGCACGCGGACGCGCTCGCGCACGGCGCCCGCGTGCTGCTGCACGACGACCTGCTGGCGACCGGCGGCACGGCGCGCGCGCTGGCGCAGCTGATCGAGGGCGCCGGCGGCGTCGTCGCCGGCTGCGGCTTCCTCGTCGAGCTGGCGTCGCTCGGCGGGCGCGCGCGGCTCGACGGCTACGACGTGCACGCGCTGATCGCCTACGACGGCGAGTGACGCGGCGCGAGCAGGTCTTCTGGGGCTGGGGCGAGCCGGGCGCGGGGCCGGCGCTGCCCGAGCACGCGCACGGGCTGCTGCGCGCCGAGCTGGGCGTCTCCGGCGCGGTCGTCTCGCGGCCGGTCGCGCTCGCCGACGTGCGGCTGGCGCCGAGCGCGCTCAGCGCGGGCGTGCGCGAGCGGCTGGCCGCGATCGCGCCGCTGCGCGACGACGACGCGATCCGCGTCCTGCGCTGCCGCGGCAAGAGCTACCTCGACCTGCTGGCGCAGCGGGCCGGCGACTGCCTCGCGGCGCCCGACGCGGTGGTCGCGCCGACCGACGCCGCCGCGGTCGCGGCGCTGCTGCGACTCTGCGCCCGCGAGCGGATCGCCGTCGTGCCGTTCGGCGGCGGCACCAGCGTCGTCGGCGGGCTCGAGCTGGGGCGACGCGACGCCTACGCGGGTGTCGTCTCGCTCGACCTCGGCGCGCTCGACCGCGTGCTCGGCGTCGACGCGCGCTCGCTGACCGCCGTGCTCGAGCCGGGGCTGCGGCTGCTCGAGGCCGACGCCGCGCTGCGCGCGCACGGGCTGGCGCTCGGCCACGCGCCGCAGAGCTTCGAGTGGGCGAGCGTCGGCGGCTGCGTCGCGACGCGCTCGGCCGGGCAGGCGTCGACCGGGCACGGCCGCATCGACGAGCGCGTGCTCGGCGTCTCGCTCGCCGCGCCGGCCGCCGAGCTGGCGCTCGGCGACGTCGAGGCGAGTGCGGCCGGGCCGGACCTGCGCCAGCTCGTCGCCGGCTCCGAAGGCGCGCTCGGCGTGCTGACGCGCGTCGCGCTGCGCGTCGTCCCGGCGCCGGCGGCGACGCGCTACGAGGGCTGGTCGCTGCCGGGCTTCGCCGCCGGCGTCGAGGCGCTGCGGCGGCTCGCGTGCGAGCGGCTGCTGCCGGATGTCGCACGGCTGTCGGACGAGCAGGAGACGCGCGTCTCGCTCGCGCTCGCCGGCACCGGACGGCTCGGTCGCGCCGTGCTCGGCGGCCGCTGCCTGCTGGTGCTCGGCTGGGAGGGCGGCTCGGCGCTCGCGCTGGCGCGGCGGCGCGCGCCGGTCGCCGCGCGGCTGCTGCGCGCTGGCGCGCGGCCGCTCGGCGCCGCGCCCGGCCGCGCCTGGCAGCGCTCGCGCTTCGCGGCGCCGTACCTGCGCGACGACCTGCTCGACCGCGGCGTGCTCGTCGAGACCGTCGAGACGGCGGCCTCCTGGAGCGCGCTCGCGCCGGTCTACGGCGCGGCGCGGGCGGCACTGGCCGGCACGCTGCACGGCTGCCACGTCTCGCACGTCTACGCGACCGGCGCCTCGCTCTACTTCACCGTGCTGGCGCGCCAGGAGCCCGAGCCGGCGGCGCAGTGGCGGGCGCTGAAGGCGCGCGTGACCGACGCGATCCTCGCCGCCGGCGGCACGCTCACGCACCACCACGCGATCGGCCGCGACCACGCGCGCTGGCTCGGCGCCGAGCTGGGGGAGGGCGGCGTCGCGCTGCTGCGCTCGCTCAAGCGCGAGCTCGACCCGGCGGCGATCATGAATCCCGGCGCGCTGCTCGCGGCGTGAGCCGCGCCGGCCTGCCAGCCTGATGGCATGGCGATCGAGATCGAGCGCAAGTTCCTGGTCCCGCGGCCGCCGACGGCGGAGCGGCTTGCCGGCCGCGCCAGCGAGCTGATCGAGCAGGGCTACCTGGCGATCACCGACGACGTCGAGGTGCGCGTCCGCCGCCGCGGCGACCGCGCCTACCTGACCGTCAAGTCGACAGGCGGCGTGGCGCGCGTCGAGGAGGAGCTGGCGATCGACGAGGCCCGCTTCGCGGCGCTCTGGCCGCTGACGGAGGGCCGCCGCGTCAGCAAGCGGCGCTACCTGATCCCGGCCGGCGGCGGGCTGACGATCGAGCTCGACGTCTACGCCGGCGCGCTCGAAGGCCTGTGCGTCGCCGAGGTCGAGTTCGCCGACGCGGCGGCCGCGCGCGCGTTCGCGCCGCCGGACTGGCTCGGCGAGGACGTCAGCGAGGACGCGGCGTTCAAGAACCGCTCGCTCGCCGTGCACGGCCGGCCACGCCGCGCCTGAAGCCGACCTCCGGTGCGGCCGGCCGCGTCGCGGCTGAAGCCGGCCGCCGGCGCGGCGGGCTGCGCCGCGCGTGAAGCGCCGCGGCGCTCAGGCCGCTGCCGCGCGGAAGGCGGCGAGCGCCGCTCCGTGGCAGCCGGCGAAGGTCGTGCGGACGTGCTCGAAGCTGCCGAGGTGGCGCGCCTTGACCGCGCAGGCGGCGACGCCGTCGGCCCAGCCGCCGGTGACGACGAGCCGCCGCGCCGGGCCGGCGATCGCCTCCATCCGCGCCAGCACGGCGGCGCCCTCGTCGCCGATCCGCTCCAGCGCGGCGCGGTAGAGCGCGCCCGGCGAGGCGCCGGTGCGCAGGCCGGTCAGCGTCAGCGCCTCGGTGCCGCGCCCGTGCAGCGCCAGCGCGCCGGGCGCGGCCGTCAGCGCCGCCAGCTCGAGCGCGTCGCGCGAGTGCTCGTCGACGCCGAGCAGGTCGAGCACCGCCTGCAGCGTCTCGCCGGACCAGATCGCGCCCTCCAGCGCGTGGCGGCCCGCGAGCGCGTGCCAGCCGACGGTGAAGCCGTCGGCGACGGCCTGCGCGACGACCGCCGGCGGCAGCGGCGCCGTCGTCCGCAGCAGCGCCTCGGCGGTGCCGCAGGAGTCGAGCACGTCGCCCTCGCCGGCGGCGCCGGCGCCGATCGCGGCCGCGATGTGGTCGTGGCCGCCGACGGCCAGCGCGGCGCCGCGCAGCGCGCCGATCGCGGCGTCCGCGCGGCCGAGCGGCGTTCCCGCCGGCGCGTGCTCGCCGACCAGGCCGGCGGGCGCGTCGGCGAACGCCAGCGCCGCGTCCGACGGCGCGCGCGTGTGCAGGTCGTAGAAGCCGGTGCGCGAGGCCAGCGAGGACTCGCTCGCCGGCTCGCCGCCGAAGCCGTGCACGATCCACTCGGCGACGTTCAGCCAGCGCCGGCCGCGCGCCGCGTCCGGCCAGTGCGCGCGCATCCAGGCGTACTTGGCCAGCGTGCAGAGCGGCGTCGCCGGCAGGCCGCTGCGCTCGGCGAAGTCCGGCAGCCGCGCGGCGATGCCGGCCGCCTCGGCGGCGCCGCGCGTGTCGTGCCAGGCGATCGCGGGGACGACCGGCCGCGCGCGGGCGTCGACCAGCACGCCGGTCTCGGCCATGCTCGCGACGCCGACGCCGACGACCGTCTCGCCCGGCGCCAGCGCGGCGACCGCGGCCGCCGCGGCCTCGCGCGCTGCGGCCAGCAGCGCGTCCGGGTCGAGCTCGGCGCCGGTCGGCACGCTGCGCCACGGCGTTGGCGCGCGGCCGTGCCCGTGCTCGTCGCCGGCCTCGTCGAACAGCGCCGCCTTGACCGAGGTCGTGCCGACGTCGAGCCCGAGCGCGATCACCGCGGCGCGACCTCGCCGGCGCGTCGCAGCGCGGCCGCCGTCATCGCGCCATCGCGGCCAGCAGCTCGCGCATCCGCCGCGGGTCCAGCGCGCCCGCCTTCGGCGTCTCGACGGCGGCGGCCGCCGCGGCCATCCCCTCGCGCACCGCCTCGAGCAGCTCCGCGCCGGCCTCCAGCGCCGCGACCAGGCCGCCGGCGAGCGCGTCGCCGGCGCCGACCGGGTTGCGCTCGCGCGCCGCCGGCGCGTCGAGCCAGGTCGGCTCGTCGTCCCAGGCGACCGCGGCGCCGGCCGCGGCGGCCGTGACGACGGCCGCGACGGCGCCGCGCTGGACGAGCTCGCGCGCCGCCAGCAGCGAGCGCAGCCGCGCGTCCTCCACGGCCCCGACGAGCTCGCCCGAGCGGCCGTGGATCAGGTTCTCGGCCTCGGCCAGGTTCGGCGTGACGATGTCCGGGTGGACGGCGAGCGCGGCCGCCAGCACCGGGCCGTTGGCGTCGATCAGCGAGCGCGCGCCGGCGTCCTTGGCGCGCGCCGCGAGCCGCGCGTAGCCGTCGACCGGCCCGCCCGGCGGCAGCGAGCCCGAGCAGACGAGCACGCGATGGTCGGTCAGCGCGTCGTCGATCGCGCCCTCGTACTCGATCCAGAGCGCCTCGTCGATCGCCGGCCCCGGCTCGTTCAGCACCGTCGCGCGGCCGCCGGGCTCGAACAGCACCGACGTCGAGCGGATCTCGCCCGGCGCCGGGATCCCGTGCAGCGTCACGCCCTCCTCGGCGACCAGCGCGGCGGCGGCGCGGCCGGTGTGCCCGGGCAGGAAGCCGACGAGCAGCGCCGGCGCGGCGAGCGAGCGCGCCGCGCGCGCGACGTTCAGGCCCTTGCCGCCGGGCGTGACGGCGATGTTCGCCAGCCGCAGCACCTCGCCGGGGCGCAGCGCCGGGATCGTCGAGGTGCGGTCGATCGTGAGGTTCGGGCCGGCGATCAGCATGCGACGTGCGCGGCAGCCTAATGCAGCGCCGAGCGGCCGGCGACGGATATCGTGCGGCGATGCTTCCGCTGGAGATCGTCGACGAGCGCGCGGACGAGGTGCGCGCGCGGCTGCCCGTCAGCGACGCGCTGCGGCAGCCGTTCGGCCTCGTGCACGGCGGCGTCTTCGCCGCGATCGCCGACCGGCTGACGACCGGCGCCGGCCTGCGGGCGATCTCCAACCAGACGAGCTTCCTGCGCCCGATCGTCGCCGGCACGATCCACGCCCGCGCCCGCCGGCGGCACGCCGGCCGCACGACGCGCGTCTGGGAGGTCGACATCAGCGACGACGCCGGACGCCTGTGCGCGCTCGTCCGCGTGACCGTCGCCGTGCTCGCGCTCTAGGCACGGCAGCGGATCGACGCCTGCTCGGCGTGCGCGCGGTGGATCGTGTCGTGCGCGACGAACGGCAGCGCGCCGGCGCTCAGCGTCAGCAGCACGATCATCGCCGGCGCGAGCACGAGCAGCCCGAGCCCGGGCCGGCGCAGCTGCGGGCTCTCGAGCAGCTGGCGCGCGCGGCGGGTGACGACGCCGCCGCCGAGCGCCAGCGTCGGCGCGATCGGCTGCTCGTGCTGGGCGGCCTTGCAGATCGCGCTGGCGAGCACCGCCGGGCTGTGGCGCTGGGCGAGCGCGAAGCGGTCGGCGTCGCGCTCGAGGTGGAAGAGCAGCTCGCGCGCCGCCGCGCGCGAGCCCGGCAGGAAGCGCCCGACCGCCCGCGCCAGCTCGCCGAGCACGATCACGTAGCGGTGATGGCGGGCGATGTGGCCGCGCTCGTGGGCGAGCGAGGCGGCGAGCTCCTCGTCGTCGAGCGTCAGCAGCGCGCCGGCCGAGATCAGCACCTGCGGGCGCCAGATGCCGGCGGCGGCGACCAGCAGCTCGGCGTCGGCGAGGATCAGGCTCTCCGCCGGGCCGGGGCCGACGACGGACTCGCGCAGCAGCCGCCGCACGCGCCGCGCCGCGCGCCAGATCCCGACCAGCACGGCGACCAGCGAGCCGATCAGGACGAAGGTCGGCAGCGCCAGCACGGCGTCGCCGGCGGCATGCCCGCTGAAGCCGAGCGGCCCGGCGCGCAGGCAGACGCCCGCCAGCGGCGCGTAGGCGTGCAGCACCGGCACGTAGAGCTCGAGCAGCACCGCGGCCAGCAGCGACGCGACCGCGCGCAGCAGCAGCGCGCAGAGCCAGACGCCGGCGGCGAGCGCCGGCGGCGCGCCGTCCAGCCGCAGCGCGTGCGGAACGCCGATCGCCGCGCCCAGCACCACCGCGGCGACGACGTAGATCACGACGTGCGCTTCCCCCTGGCCGCGTGCGCCGCGTCGGCCAGCTCGCGCAGCTCCGACAGCTCGTCGGCGCCGAGGCCGCCGATGATGTTCGCCAGCGCGGCCTGGCGCGCGTCGCTCGAGGCGCCGGCGAGCGTGCGCCGGATCGTGCCCGACAGGTACTCGGCCTCGGACAGGCGCGGGCGGTACAGGATCCCGCGCCCGGCGCGCTCGCGCTCGACCAGGCCGCGGTCGGCGAGCCGGTTGAGCACGGTCTGGATCGTGTTATAGGCGCCGCGATAGCGCTGGGGCAGCTCGGAGCGCACCTGCTCGACGGTGCCGGCGTGCAGTCGCCAGAGCGCCGACATCGCCTGCGACTGCAGGTCGCCCTGGATCGGGCTCAGCTCGTCCACGTGGCAAGTATGCCCGAGCGGATGGCCTACGTCATGTAGGTGTTGAGCCGAATCCACGTGTCCTGCTCAGGCCCGCGACGGCGCGCGCAGCAGCGAGTAGGCGTTGGTGATCGGCATGCGCCGGTCGCGGCCGAAGGCGCGCGGCGTGATCTTGACGCCGGGCGGCTGCTGGCGGCGCTTGTACTCGGCGCGGTCGACGAGCGCGATCACGCGGTCGACCGCCTCCTCCGGGAAGCCGGCGAGCAGCAGCTGCGTGCGGTCGGCGTCGCGCTCGACGTAGGCCTCGAGGATCGCGTCGAGCGTGTCGTAGTCGGGCAGCGAGTCCGAGTCCTTCTGGTCGGCGCGCAGCTCGGCGCTCGGCGGGCGGTCGACGATCGACTGCGGGACGACCGGCGCGGCGTCGCGGCCGTCGCGGTAGGCGACGAGCGCGTAGACGAGCGTCTTCGGCACGTCCTTGATCACGGCGAAGCCGCCGGCCGTGTCGCCGTAGAGCGTCGAGTAGCCGACCGAGGACTCCGACTTGTTCGAGGTCGTCAGCACGAGCCAGCCGAACTTGTTCGAGAGCGCCATCAGCAGGTTGCCGCGGATCCGCGCCTGCAGGTTCTCCTCGGCGATGTCGCTCTCGCGGCCGGCGAAGCGCTCGGCCAGCAGCTCGTCGTAGACCGCCATCGCCGGCGCGATCGGCAGGTCGAAGCACTCGACGCCGAGGTTCGCGGCCAGCGCGCGCGCGTCGGCCTGCGTGCCCGCCGAGGACCAGCGCGAGGGCATCACGACGCAGCTGACGCGGTCGGCGCCGAGCGCGTCGGCCGCGATCAGCGCGACGAGCGCCGAGTCGATGCCGCCGGAGAGCCCGATCACGACGTGCCCGAAGCCGTTCTTGGCGACGTAGTCGCGCACGCCGAGGCAGAGCGCGGCGTAGACCTCGGCCTCGCGCGAGAGCAGCGGCGCGACGTCGCCGCCGACGCGCTCGACCGGCGGCCGCTGCGGGCGCTCGAGCCGGCCGGCGTGGCGCACCTCCGGCAGCGCCGCGTGCGCCGGCGGTCGCAGCCGCGTCTCGCGCAGGCGCGCGGTCAGCGCCGCCTGCGGGTCGACTGTCGCGACGACCAGCGCCTCCTCGAACTGCGGTGCGCGCGCCAGCACGCTGCCGTCGTGGTCGATCAGCAGCGAGTGGCCGTCGAAGACCAGCTCGTCCTGGCCGCCGACGAGGTTGCAGAAGGCGACGGCGGCGAGGTTGTCGCGCGCGCGCTGGATCAGCATCCGCTCGCGCTCGAGCCCCTTGCCGGCGTGGTAGGGCGAGCCCGACGGGTTCAGCAGCAGCGAGGCGCCGGCCTCGGCCTCGGCCGACGCCGGCGGCCCGGGGACCCACATGTCCTCGCAGACGGTCAGGCCGATGCGCACGTCGCCGAGGTCGAGCACGGCGGCGCCGGCACCGGCCTGGAAGTAGCGCTCCTCGTCGGCGACGCCGTAGTTCCACAGCCGCGTCTTGCGGTAGACCGCGCGCACGGCGCCGTCGGCGAGCACGGCGATGGAGTCGAAGACGTCCTCGGCGCGCTCCGGGTAGCCGACGACCGCGACGATGCCCTCGACGCCGGCCGCGAGCTCGTCGAGCGCCTCGCCGGCGGCGCGCAGGAAGTGCTCCTTGAGCAGCAGGTCCTCGGGCGGGTAGCCGGTCAGCGCCAGCTCGGGCAGCAGCACCAGCTCGGCGCCCGCGTCGCGCGCGCGCTCGACGAAGCCCGCGATCTTCGCGGCGTTGCCCTCGATGTCGCCGACGCGCGGGTCGATCTGCGCGAGGGCGAGCCGCAGCGGCGGCAGGCGCTCTGACGACATGCGATGAATCTAGCCGCCGGGGCGTCGCGTGGCGGTCGGCTGCGGCGTTCGCGGGCCGTGGCGGTCGCCGTCGGCGTGGTCGCGATGGGCGAGGATCGCGATCAGCACGGCGCAGGCGACGATCGCCGCGCCGGAGATCAGCAGCGCGATCAGCGCCGGGCGCGAGCGGCGCACGAATCGGGTCCCGCGGTCGGCATCGCCCGCGATTGTCCCAAGATGCGCCGGAAAGTGGACTGCTACTCTCGTTAGCTCGTTCGGCTGGCCGAGCCGCGTGCGCAGGACGTGCATGCGGGCGGGGGACCCAGGTCACATGCGCCTCGGAGCGGCGCACCGGGTCGCCGGGACTGCAGGCAGACAACGGCCGAACCCCACACAGGAGGATCGATGCCGCGATCCACGCTGTGCGCTGCCGCAATGGCCGGCGCACTGTGCCTCACGGCGACGACCGCGACGGCCTCGGCCGCCGCGTCCACCACGCATGCGAAGCAGCGCGCCGCGCGCTCGCACGGACACGTCTCGCACACCGCCTCGGCTGCCCGCGCGCCACGCGCCGGGCGCCGGCGGGGTACCCGTCACGCTCACGCCCACGCCGCGCGCGTGGCGATCGGCAGCCGCCGGCTCAACGTCGCCGCCGGCGGCCGCGTCCGCGTCAGCGGGCACGTGCGCCTGTCGGCGCCGGGTCGGCGCCCGCACGCGGCGCTGCAGGTGCGCCGCGGCCACCGCTGGGTCACGCTGACGCGCCGGCGCACGAGCCCAACGGGCCGCTACGTGCTGCGCGCCCGCCTGGCGAGCGCGATGAGCGCACCGGCGCGCGTGCGGATCGGGACGGGGCTGACGCGCCGGCTCGGGCACCTCAACGTCTACCGCTTCGCGCAGGCGTCGTGGTATGGCCCCGGGCTCTACGGCCAGCCGCTGGCCTGCGGCGGGACGCTGGGCGCCGGCGAGCTGGGCGTCGCCAACAAGACGCTGCCCTGCGGCACGCGGCTGACGATCCGCCACGGCGGGCACATGGTCCGCGTGCGCGTGATCGACCGCGGGCCCTACGTCGCCGGGCGCGAGTTCGACCTGACGGCGGCGACCGCCGCCCGGCTCGGCTTCGCCGGCACGGGGGCGATCCAGGTCACCGGCTGACGCCGGCGTCGAACGGGCGGCCGGCGGCCGGCGATGCGAGCACATGTTCGTGTCCGACCGCCGGCTTACGCTGCCGATGTGAGCGAGCCGGCCGCCAAGCGCGTGATCGCCCACCTCGACTGCGACGCCTTCTACGCGACGGTCGAGCTGCTGCGCCGCCCGGAGCTGCGCGGCAAGCCGGTGATCGTCGCCGGCTCCGGCCCGCGCGCGGTCGTCACGACCGCCTCCTACGAGGCGCGCGCGTTCGGCGTCGGCTCGGCGATGCCGGCCTCGCAGGCGCGGCGGCTGTGCCCGCAGGCGATCGTCATCGCGCCTGACTTCACGGCCTACCGCGACAAGTCGCGCGAGGTCTGGGCGCTGATCAGCGCGCGGCTCGATCGCGTCCAGCGGATGGGGCTCGACGAGGCCTACGCGGAGCTCAGCGGCGTCGCCAAGCCGCTGCGCGTGCTGCGCGAGCTGGTCGCCGACGTGCTGGCGCGGACCGGCATCCAGATCTCGGTCGGCGTCGGCCCGTCGCGGCTGGTCGCCAAGTGCTGCTCGGACCTCGGCAAGCCCGCCGGCTTCGTCGCGATGGGGCGCGAGGAGGCCTGCATCCGCTTCGCGCCGGCGCCGACGCGGCGGCTGCCGGGGATCGGCCCGAAGACGGCGGAGCGGCTCGCGCAGCTCGGCTACGCGACGGTCGCGCAGCTGCAGCAGGCCGACGAGGCGCAGCTCGCCGACCGCTTCGGCGACCGCACGGCGCGCTACCTGAAGGCGCGGGCGAGCTTCCACGACGACTCGCCGGTGCAGACCGAGTCGGGCGCGGCGAAGTCGGTCTCGACCGAGCGCACGTTCGACGTCGACGTCGCCGACGCCGCCGAGCTGGAGGCGATCCTGCGCCGGCTCGCGGGCGAGCTGTGCGAGACGCTGCGCCGAGGCGACCGGCGCGGGCGCACGATCGCGATCAAGGTGCGGCTGGCCGACTGGACGACCGTCACCCGCGCGCGCACGGTCGCGGCGCCGACGAACGACGGCGAGCTCGTGACCGAGACGGCGCTGGCGCTGCTGCGCGCCTACGCGCCGGCGCAGCCCGTGCGGCTGCTCGGCGTGCGCGTCGCCAGCTTCGAGGACGTCGAGCCGGACCGTCCGCCGCCGCCCGTCACGCCGGTCGGCCAGCTCGTGCTGCCGCTCTGAGCGACGGCGCGTCAGTAGAGCGCGGAGGCGAGCCGGCGGCGCGAGTCGCGCGCCAGCGGATGCTCGACGCCGAGCTCGTCGAGCACGCCGACGATCGCCTTGCGCAGGTCCTCGCGGCGACTGTCGTCGGCGTCGGCGATCGCGCCGATCAGCAGGTCCAGGCCGCGCGCGGTGTCGCCGCCGTCGAGCGCCGCGAAGGCCTCGATCAGCGACGGGTCGGCCTGCTCCAGCCGCAGCCGCGCGGCGAGCCCGTCGGCCGCGAACGAGCCGGGGACGCCGGCCAGCAGCCGCAGCGCGTCCTCGCGCTCGTCGCGCGCGGCCAGCAGCTGCGCCAGCGCGACCGCCGCCTCGGCGTGCGAGGGCTGCAGCTCGTGGGCGCGGCGCAGGTTCTCCTCGCCGCCGGCGGCGACCAGCAGCTCGACCTCGGACGGCAGCAGCCCGTCGAGGAAGCGGTCGACCTGCGGCGGCGCCAGCGCGCCGACGAACTCGTCGACGACCTTGCCGTCCTTGAACGCCTTGACCGCCGGGATCGACTGGATCCGGTACTCGGCGGCGAGCCGCTGGTTGGCGTCGGTGTCGAGCTTGACCAGCTCGAGCCTGCCGTCGCGGGCCGCGACGGCCTTCTCGATCACCGGCCCGAGCGCGCGGCACGGCCCGCACCACTCGGCCCAGAAGTCGACGACCACGGGCAGCTCGTAGGAGCGCTGGATGACGTCCTGCTCGAATGTCTGCTCTGTGGTGTCGATCGGCACGGTTTCGAGGATAGTCAGAGAGGAGCTCCGGCCATGGCCGAGCAGGTCAGCATCGATGCCGGCGGCGTGACGCTCGCCGGCGAGGACTCCGGCGCCGGCGAGCGCGCCACGGTCGTGCTGCTGCACGGCCTGACGGCGACGCGCCGCTACGTCGTCATGGGCTCGACGGCGCTGCAGCGCTCCGGCCACCGCGTGATCGCCTACGACGCGCGCGCCCACGGGCGCTCCGACGGCGCCGCCGACGCCGCTGACTACGAGTACGCGCGGCTCGCCGGCGACCTGCTGGCGGTGCTCGACGCGCGCGGCGTCGAGCGCGCCGTGCTCGCCGGCGCCTCGATGGGCGCGCACACGCTGCTGGCGTTCGCGCTCGCGCACCCCGAGCGCGTCGCCGGCCTCGTCGTGATGACGCCGGCGTTCGATCCCGAGCACGACCGCGACGCCAGCTACGAGCGCTGGGACCGGCTCTCGCAGGGGCTGCGCGAGGGCGGCGTCGACGGCTTCGTCGCGGCCTACGGCACGCCGCCGGTGCCGGAGAAGTGGCGGCCGACGATCGAGCGCGTGCTGGTCCAGCGGCTGTCAGGCCACGACCATCCCGACGCGCTCGCCGACGCGCTGCGCGTCGTCCCGCGCTCGCGCCCGTTCGAGGCATGGCGGGACCTGCACGCGCTGCGCGCGCCGGCGCTCGTGATCGCCTCGCGCGACGAGGCCGATCCCGAGCATCCGCTCGCGACCGGCGAGCGCTACGCGCGCGAGATCCCTGGCGCGCGGCTGCTGACCGAGGCCGCGGGCGCCTCGCCGCTGGCCTGGCAGGGCGCGCAGGTCTCGCGCGCGATCGCCGAGCTGGCCGACGCGGACTGAGCGGTCCGGGCTGAGTCGCGGGCGGCCGCGGCGGCGGTACCGTGGCTTCATGTCCGCTGCCACGCTGCCTGAAGACCAGCGCCTGCTCGACATCTCGCCGAAGGCCTACGAGCACCCGGCCGACCGCGCCGCGACGGCGGCGCTGCAGTCGATCCCGATGCTCGACACCGTCGTGCGCAAGCTGATCGAGTACGGCTACGAGCGGGCGCTGCGCCAGCTGCTGCTGGCCAACTGCGTGCGCGTCGGCCCCGACCAGCTGCCGGAGGTCTGGGCCTCGCACCGCGCGGCGCTGGCGCGGCTGGACATCCACGAGCTGCCGCAGCTGTACATCGGCCAGGCGCCGGAGATCAACGCGATGGCGATCGGCTCGAGCTCGCCGATGGTGGTGCTGAACTCGCAGACGGTGACGGCGCTGAACGAGCTCGAGGTCCGCACCGTGCTCGGCCACGAGGCCGGCCACATCCTCTCCGACCACCTGCTCTACTCGACGGCGCTGCAGATCCTCGTCAGCGCCGGCTCGCGGCCGCTGGCGCGGCTGCCGTTCTTCGCCGGGCTGCCGCTGCTGGCGATCCGGCTGGCGCTGCTGGAGTGGTTCCGCGCCGCCGAGCTGTCCTGCGACCGCGCGGCGACGCTCGTCAACCGCGACCCGATGACGACCTGCAAGACGCTTATGGTGATGGCCGGCGGCACGGCCTCGGACAAGCTCAACCTCGACGCGTTCGTCGCGCAGGCGTCCGAGTACAGCGACTGGGAGCCGGGCTGGGACAAGCTCGGCCGCTTCCGCAGCGAGCTGATGCAGACGCACCAGTTCCCCGTCCGGCGCGTGTCGGAGCTGCTCAAGTGGGTGCGCTCGGGCGAGTACGACCGGATCGTCGGCGGCGAGTACCGCAAGCGCGGCGAGCCGGCGAGCGCGCGCGAGGAGGCGGGCGCGGCGACCGACTACTACGCCGAGCGCTTCCGCACGATCTTCCGCGAGCTGGGGGAGGGCGCCGGCAAGGTCGGCGACAAGGCGGGTGGCGCCGCCGACGCGCTCGCCGACTGGATCCGCCGCCGCTGAAGCCGCCGCGGCGCCGGCGCGCCCGGGAGCGCCGCCGCGCTCAGTGCAGCGCGCGCAGGCTGCGCCGCTCGACGCTGGCGCCGGAGCTGATCGAGACGCGGTAGAGGCCGGCCTTGCCGGTCTTGACCGTCGTCTTGTAGCGCCCGCTCGCGGCGCTGATCCGCTTGCGCTGGACCGTGTGCCAGCGGCCGCCGATCTGGCGCTCGAGCAGGCAGAGCACGAGCGGCTGCGCCGGCGCCAGCGTGCCCGAGATCGCGAAGGCGCGGCCGGCCTTCTTGCGGCGCGCGTCCGAGCGCAGCGTCAGCGCCGGCACGACGGTCACCGTGACCGGGCTCGAGGCGAGCTGCGGGTGCCAGGCGTTGGCGGCGAAGAAGGCGCGCACGCGGCCGCTGGCGGGCAGCGCGACCGACGTCGCCCAGGCGCCCTGCGTGTCGCAGACGGCCGTGTCGAGCTTCGTCCAGGCCGAGCCGGCGCTCGCGTACTCGATCATGATCGTGCCGCCCTGCGGCGAGCTGTCGTCGGCGAACCGCAGCGTGCCCGAGAGCGCGATCGGCCGGTCGCCGCGCTGCGCCGCCGGCGCGCGCAGCGTGACCGCGCTGACGGCGCCGCTGAAGCCCTGCGCGCGCGTGCGCAGCTGCGGCAGCTGCGCGTAGAGGGCGGCGCCGGGGCAGTCCGTCTGGTCGCCGTCGCGGTGGCCGGAGATGCGGTCGATCGTCACCGGCGTGCCGGCCGCGTAGCGGTTCGTCGGCCCGCCCGCGGACGTCAGCGTCACCGTGCCCTGGACGGGCACGCCGTGCAGCGAGAGCTTCCAGCCGATCAGTCGGGCCAGCGCCAGCAGCCCGGCGGGCGTCTGGCCGGCGGCGGAGAAGGTGCCGAGCGAGGCGATCCCGGTCGACTGCGCGTTGTAGCCCTGCGCCTGCGCGCCGACGACGGCCGCCTCGATGCCGCCGGCGCGGCCCTCGAAGACCTGGCCGTAGCGGTCGACGAGGAAGTTGTAGCCGATGTCGTTCCAGCCGTTGACGTCGCGGTGGAACTTGGCGATGCCGAGCACGATGCCGGCGGAGTCGCCCGGTCCGTAGTCGTTCGTGCCGACCGTGTGGTGCACGAACGCCGTCTCGACGACGCCGTAGAGCGGCGCGGCGCGCGGCGGCAGCGCCGCGGCGCCCCAGGCGGCGCGCGGGATCACGTCCGGCAGCTCGACCTCGGCGCTGTGGACGCGCGGCGCCGCGAGCGCGCTGACGAGCCGGGCGCGCAGGTCGCGGGCGCCGCCGCGCAGGCGCAGCTGCAGCTCGTCGGCCGGCCCGGTGAAGGCGGGATCGGTGCCGGGCGGCGCGGCGCGGCCGTCGGGCGCGTGGCCGGCGAGCGCGGGCAGCGCCAGCCACGGCGTCCAGCGGCCGCCGAGCCGGCGCGCGCGCAGCTGCGCCTGGGGAGCGCTGGCACCGGCGGCCCAGCTGAGCCCGGCGAGGTCGAAGCGCGCCGGCGCGCGCAGCACCGGCGTTAGCCGCCAGGACGCGCCGGCCGCGACGGCGCCGCGATCGGGGATCGCGAGCGAGAACAGCTCCGGCGCGGGCGGCGGCGCCGCGAGCGCGCGGCCGGCGGGCCGCAGCGCGCCGAGCGCGACGACGCCGGCGCCGAGGCGCAGGGCGTCGCGACGCGTGTACGAGCGAGCCGGCACGAGCGAGGGCACAGCATGGCGCCGATCGCCAGCGCCAAGGCGCCTGCACGCGATCGTGCGGGCGCCGCGCTCGGGCTAGCGGGTGGCCACGGCGGCGCCGGCCTTGCCGCTCGGCTCGGGGTCCTCGATCCGGAACAGGCGGATCAGCGAGACGATCGTCAGCAGCGTCATGATCGTCGCCGAGCCGACGCACCACTGGCAGATCGCGTGGATCCGGAACAGCTCGGCCCAGGTCAGGTACATCGAGAAGCCGAAGCCGACGAGCGAGAGCAGCGCGGCGACCTGGCGGCTCGGCTCGGGCGGCAGCAGCAGGCTGCCGAGGATGCCGACGTAGCCGACGAGCCCGAGCGTCGCGACCGGGATCCCGGCCAGCTCGGCGTAGTCGGAGCTCTGGACCTTCTCGCAGCCGCCGCTGCCGGAGGCGCAGATGATCTTCAGGTGCCCGTAGTGCACGTAGGTGAGATACCCGGCGATCGCGGTACCGATCAGGGCCAGCACGAGCGTGGCGCGACGCAGCGTCATATCGGCAAGAGTAGCCTTGAGCGAACGGTTTAGGCGTGCCACAATCTTCTCCGTGGTAGCCCGTGAAACAGAGTTCTCCGCGGCGGTGGAGGATTATGCGAAGGCCATCTTCTCGCTTCAGCCGCGGGCAGAGGACGCCGCCGTCTCGACGACGGCGCTGGCCGCGCGGCTCGGCGTGACGCCGGCCTCGGCCTCGGGGATGGTGCGCAAGCTCGACGAGCACGGGCTCGTCACGCACGTCCCCTATCGCGGCGTCCGCCTGACCGCGAGCGGCGAGCGGCTGGCGCTCGAGGTCGTGCGCCACCACCGGCTGCTGGAGACCTACCTGGCGCGCTCGCTCGACGTGCCGTGGGATCGCGTGCACGCCGAGGCCGAGGTGCTCGAGCACGTGCTGTCCGACGAGCTCGAGGCGCTGATCGCCGCCAAGCTCGGCGATCCGACGCACGACCCGCACGGCGACCCGATCCCGAGCGTCGACCTCGTCATGCCCGCCGACGCCTCGCGCTCGCTGGCGACGCTGGAGGCGGGCGACGAGGGCACGCTCGCGCGCGTCTCGGACGCCGACCCGGCGATGCTGCGCTACCTGTCAGAGCGCGGGATCGCGCCCGGCGTCCGCCTGCGCGTGCAGTCCAAGCAGCCGTTCGGCGGGCCGCTGTTCGTCGCGATCGGCGGCGAGGTCCACGCGCTCGGCGGCGAGCTGGCGGCGGCGATGCGCGTGAAGCTCGACGAGGCGCCGCGGTGACGCCGACGCCCGTCGACGCCGGCGCCGTCGCGCTCCCGCTCGACTCGGCGCTGGAGTCGCCGCTGGCGCGCGCGCGCTCGCGCGGCCGCGTGCGCGGCGCGCTGACGATGCTCGGCCCGGCATTCGTCGCGGCCGTCGCCTACATCGACCCGGGCAACTTCGCGACCAACATCGCCGGCGGCTCCAAGTACGGCTACCTGCTGCTGTGGGTGATCGTCGTCGCGAACCTGATGGCGATGCTGGTCCAGTACCTGTCGGCGAAGACCGGCATCGCGACCGGCAGGAGCCTGCCGGAGCTGGCGCGCGAGCACTTCCCGCGGCCCGTCGCCTGGGGGCTGTGGGCGCAGGCGGAGCTGATCGCGATCGCGACCGACCTGGCCGAGTTCGTCGGCGCCGCGATCGCGCTGAACCTGCTGTTCGGCGTGCCGCCGCTGGTCGCCGGGCTGATGACGGCCGCGGTCGCCTTCGCCATCCTCGCGCTGCAGGCGCGCGGGCACCGGCGCTTCGAGCTGGCGATCACGGCCTTCCTGGGCGTCGTCTGCCTCGGCTTCCTCTACGACCTGCTGCACGTGCACGTCGCCGGCGGCCAGCTCGCGCACGGGCTGGTGCCGCGCTTCCAGGGCAGTGACAGCGTGATGCTGGCCGTTGGCATCCTCGGCGCGACCGTGATGCCGCACGTCGTCTACCTGCACTCGGCGCTGACGGCGAAGCGGCTGGAGCCGCGCAACGTCGCCGAGCGGCGCGAGCTGCTGCGCTTCGAGCGGCTCGACGTGCTGCTGGCGATGGGCCTGGCGGGCTTCATCAACATCGCGATGCTGGTCGTCGCCGCCGGGCTCTTCCACGCCAACGGGCAGACCGGCATCGAGTCGATCGAGGACGCCCACCACGGCCTCCAGCGGCTGCTCGGCGGCGGCGCCGCGCTCGCCTTCGCGGTCGCGCTGCTGGCCTCCGGGCTCTCGAGCTCGAGCGTCGGCACGTTCGCCGGCCAGGTCGTGATGCAGGGCTTCATCCGCCGCCGCGTGCCGCTCGGCCTGCGCCGCGCCGTGACGATGGCGCCGTCGCTGATCGTGCTCGGCGTCGGCCTCGACCCGTCGACGACGCTCGTGATCAGCCAGATCGTGCTCTCGTTCGGGATCCCGTTCGCGCTCGTGCCGATGCTGCTGCTGACGCGCCGGCCCGACGTCATGGGCGCGCTCGTCAACCGCCGCGCGACGACGCTGCTCGCCGGCGCGGTGGCGCTGGTGATCATCGGCCTGAACGTCTTCCTGCTGCAGCAGACGCTGCTCTGAGCTGCGGTCCGAACTCGCCAGGGCACCGGTAGGCCCTCGACGGCTGGATCGCCGGCATAGCCGTGGTCCTCATGTCGACGACCGTTCGAGCGTGGCCATCGGACTCCTCGAGGGCCCGCGATGTCGTATTGACTAGCCTTCAGGCCGATGCCGTGGCGTTCGGTTTTTGACCTTCGGGTAGTTGTACGTGTATTCGTGGTAGCGCATTCGACTCGCGAACGGCTCCACGTGAAATCTGACCCATCGTGCGCTGAGGTACATGGCGACGAAAGAGGCGATACCAACCAAGATGACACCGCCACGCCACAGAAACGTCGACATTCAACAGGCCCCTATCTTGACGACGTTGGAGACCGATTCACTGCTAGCTCTGTGAAGAATGTTATTTAGGAACCCGGGTGCCCAGGCTACGCCTCGAAGTACCGCGCGATACTGCCGGTTATTACCGGTAATGCATGGAGATATAAAGTCAACAACGATGCTGCCGGGGCCGTGTCGGCTGACGCTCTTCCTGTCGTACGTTCCCCAATATCCAACGAACAGGAAATGCTTGCGGGTCTCTAGGGTTAGTGTAACTTTTCCTCCGCCGACATTGCCCGAGCATGCCTCCAGGCCGGACGGGTGGAGGTTGTATCCTGAGGTTAGGTTGCTGATGGTTCCGGTGCACGTAAACTGTGCTGCGATGGTCGCGACCGCGGCCATTCCCCAGACAGGGCCTCCACTACCGGAAGCGTCGATCTGGACAGATGTGGAGTCTACCTGTGTGTATGACAGGCTGGTTGATGGGGACGATGCGTTCACGCTCGCGATGGAGACGCCGTCGCTATCGTCGAAGTATACGGTTCCACTATCGCCTCTTGCAGTCACGGACTCTGGGAGTTGGACAATCCAATGGTTCGAGGCATTGGCAGCTGTCGTCCGAATCGTCGTATACCCGGTCTGCGTCACGCTGTTCGGCGCGCCGGCCGAAGGTGTGACAGTCATGGGTCCATCGTCGGTCAAGATGGCAAACCCGTCGCTCAGGTTGTCCCCTGTCGCTACCTTGCCGAGTGCTACATACCCGGAGTCCGCTGCGAAGCCGCCCGTCAGGGTCTCCTGATCTTCCGACGAGAGTCCGTTCCACATCGTGACCCAGGTCGACGAGGGGGAGATGTCGTGCTCAAGCGCGGAGATCTCACTGTCTGTATCGATCACGTGGTCGTCGCCACCGTACGTCCAGGACGTCGGAAGGAGAGCCGGTCGGTCTTGTGGGCTGATTTCTGCAAGTACGGCGGCGTTTCCATAGCCGCCATCCCCGAGCGCGGTCCGTGTCGTGGCGACCTCGCTCGGCGTGTTGATCGTGTGATCGTTGGTTTCCAGTGATCCGACCGACCATGAAGTCGGGTAAATCACCGGTCGGTCCTGTGGGCTGATGCCTGCCAAGACCGTGGTGTTGGCGTAGCCGGAAGACCCGAGGGCGTTTCGTGCGGCGCTGATTTCGTATGATGTGTTGATTTGATGGTCGGCGCCGCCCAGGGACCATGAGATGGGATAGATGAGCGGTCGCTCTTCTGGGGTGATGCCTGTCCACGTGGTGTTGGTAGCATTGTTGTAGCCGTTTGCGCCGAGTGCGATGCGGGCGGCGTCGATCTCGGCCTGTGTATTGATCGTGCGGTCGTCGGAGCCTGGGGCGCTGCCGTAGAGCCAAGACGTTCTCCAGAACGAAACTGACCAAGGCTCTGTGGCGGGGTTGCCGGCGGCGTCCTTCGCCGTGGTGATAATGGTGTGTGTGCCGTTTGGCCAGCTGGGGCCGACTGGGTCGAGGCTGAACGTTTGAGTGTAGTATGACGGCACGCACGGGATGCTCGGGCAGTCTTGTCGAGTCCTGAGATCTGACGTAGCGTCCCATTTGAGCTCGATGGACTTGACGCCCGAAGGTGTCGCGAGGTCTTGCGCGACGTCGTCTGCATCGATCCTAAGGTCGCCGCCGGTCATTTGGTTCTTGTAGCGGCTTTCGTACAGGCGGCCGCTGGGATGTACGATCGGCGGGGTGGTATCGAGTAGGTAGATCGATGGGAGCTCGAGCTTCGTCCAGATCCCGCGGCTGTTGCTGGCCTTCCAGATGATGCGGTACGCGCCGTCGGCGTACGGGTGCGCGACCGGTCCGCAGAGCGGGCAGAAATACCCGGTGAACCAGAACCAGTTGAGGTAGAGCTTGGTCTGGCATTGGCTTGGTAGCTCGCGTGGCGGTGGCCAGTCGATCGCGCAGCCGTAGTCGATCGAGTTGACGAGGTAGTCGTTACCGCCGTTCTGGCCGTCCAGCGGATGCAGCAAGAGCTGGACCTTGCCGACCCCGAGCTTGTCGGAGATCGTCCCGATATCCGTACGTGAGTGATACAGCAGTTGCACCATCGAACTCGGTAGTGCGGCGTCGGGCGCGTAGATCGTCGGCCCCACGTCGTCATCGGCCTGGGTCAGCCAGCCGCTCAGGAGGTCGAGGTCGACGGGTACGTCCTGCTTAGTACCATTGTCGAGGGAGAAGCGCACGAGCCCGTTGTGGCCTGCGATGTCCATGAAGCACGTTGCCATTGCCGGGAAGTGCGGCGTCAGCCCCTTGCTGTAACCCAAAGTGCGGCCGGTACAGACGTCACCGCCGGTAGGGACGTGCAGGTCACCGACCATCGTGACGCCGGTGATCGTCGCGTCCGTCCCGCCCTCGTTGGTAAACGTGATCGGCCAGAACGTCACGAGCGGGTTGCTCCGATCAATGCTCGTCGTGGCCAACGCGACCCGTGCTGGTTCGGACGCCGACGGAGTGGGTACTGGCGTCGGGGTGCCTGTCGGCATCGGTGTCGGTGTGGCGACCGGTGTCGGCGTTGGCACTGGCGTCGGTGCTACATAGACCGCTGCCAACGGCAGCGCGCTGACGTCCAGACGGACCTCTTGCGGCATTCCGTCATCCATGAAGAACCGCAATGTCCCGTTCGACCCCGTTACTCGCAGTAGGCAACTGTCGCTTCCCGGCGCCAGCGTCGTACCGGTGCATCCATCACCGCTCCCGGCCCAGCCAAGGTCGCCTGAGGCCAGCTCGATCGCCAACACCTTGCCCGATTCGGCGCCGAAATTCCTGATCCGTACGTAGCCGTCGTTGCTTGATTCCCGCTCGTCGATCACCAACGAAGGCCCACTCGCGACCGGCTTTGAGGCGTCAAACGATGCTGGCGTGACTCCCATCATCTGCTCGCCGCCGCCGCTCAGCATGAACTCCAGCACGCCGCTGCCACCACGGGTCTGCACCTCGCAACCGGCATCGCCCGGCTGGAGCGTCTCGCCGCGACACGTGCCCCACGGGTAGCGGCCGGTCAACTCCAGATTCCCGGCGACGACCTGTACATCATCGATGCCCAGTGCCTGATCGCTCGCGTTGACAACGGTCAGCGGCCCGTCCGTCGACGAGAGCGTCGGGTCGATTTGAAGCGCTGGGCCTCCCGGCGCCGGCGTCCACGCCGGCGTCGGGATTGCCGTCGGCGTCGCGGTTGGCGTTGGTGTCGGGGTGGCGGTCGGCGTCGGCGTTAGGGTGGGTGTCGGGGGTCGGAGTGGGCGTCGGCATCGGGGTCGGATCGTCGCCGAGTTGAAGCTCGATCGGCCACGGCCATTCCCACGTCAGCACGATCAAGGTTCCGGTTCCGTCGACGTGCAGGGTGCATCCATCTCCCCAGGGCATCAACTCGACCTCGAAGCAATCCGGATTGCCGGTGAGATCGCGCCCGCGCTGGGACAGGTTCCCGTCCCCGAACGCGACGTCCTTGATGCTGACCGGATCTTCGCCGACGTTGTACAGCGTCTCCGAGTCGAACCACAACAGCGGCTCGGAGGGGAGTGCTACCGCCGGAGAGGCGCCTGCGCCCGCGAAGTACGCGAATACCACGACCGCCGTCGTCACCACTGATCTAGTCCGCGCAGCTGCGACCGACGCCCAGCGACTCCGCGAATCAAATCGGGCTGACCTCACGACATTCCCCCTTGGGCACACCGCTGTCGAGCGACGCCAGGGACGCTCCCGCACCTGCCTAGGACGACAACACGCGCATACGCACTCAATGAGCCTTGATGCGCGCTTTGTACAGCTTGGTCGATACCGCTATGTTGATCAGTATGACATGAGACTACAGCTTGAGTCGCGTGAGGGGTAGTCCGGTTTGAGTCCTGGGCGTCGGCTGGAATTCGGCGGACCCCGGCGGACCCGCTGCTCTGACGGCCGCTCGCGCGGTTGACGCGTGGGCGCTCGTCGGGCACGATCGCGGCGGGATGGGGACGACGACGCGGAGCGTGAGGGGCGAGCGCGGCCGTCGCCGGCTGCCGCAGCGCTCGCCGGCGGCGCGCTGGACGCGGCGCGTCGTCGGCGTGCTCGCGACCGTCGCGCTGCTCGGCGTCGCCTGGGCGATCTACGCGATGGTCAAGCCGGGCGACGCGGCGCCGGCCAGCGCGGCACCAGCGCCGACCGTGGTCGCCAAGACGGTCGACAAGCCCGCCGCGGCGAAGCGGCGGCACGCGAAGCGCACGCGGCGGAGCGGGCCGTCGAAGGCGGCGCTCGCCTCGCTGCGGCGCGCCGAGAGCCAGCTGCGCGCGCAGGGCTACGTGACCGTCGCGCGCGGCGGCTACGACGTCAAGCACACGCTGCGCGTGCTGCTCGCGCGCCCGGTCGGCGACGCCAGCGCCGGCAGGACGGCGTTCTTCTTCGAGGGCGGCACGCTGCTCGGTCGCGACAGCACGTCGCCGAGCGCGTCGCTGAAGGTCGCCCGCACGTCGACGACGACCGCGACGCTCGCCTACGGCGTCTACGACGGCGGCTCGTCGCCGCGGCGCACGACCGCCGTGCGCTTCAAGCTCTCGGGCGGCGCCGTCGCGCCGCAGCAGGCGATTCCCGACGCGGTCGACCGCGTCGCCGCCGGCTGATCCTGCCAATCTTCAGCTGACCATGTGCGGCCGCTACACGCTCTCGTCCGCCGACGGTCCGGCGCTCGCGCAGCGCTTCGCGCTGCTGACGCCGCCGGCCGCCGAGACGCTCGAGCGCGCGAACGTCTGCCCGACCGAGCCGGTCGCCGCGGTGCTCGAGCCGGGCGTCGCGAGCGCCGTGCCGTGGGGGCTGCGGCCCTTCCGCAACGCCAAGTTCGCGCCGATCAACGTGCGCGCCGAGAGCGCGCTGACGCGCTTCGGGCGGCTGCTGGGCGGCGGCCGCTGCCTGATCCTCGCCGACGGCTGGTACGAGTGGCTCAAGCGCGAGGACGGGCGCGGCGCGCGGATCCCGTTCCGCTACACGGTCGACGGCGGCGGCCCGTTCGCCTTCGCCGGCCTCTACGACGGCAGCGGCGTCGCGATCGTCACGACGACGGCGAACGAGCTCGCGGCGCCGATCCACGACCGGATGCCGGTCGTGCTGGCCAGCCGCGACGCCGAGCAGAGCTGGCTCAGCCGCGACGTGGCGGCGGCCGACGCCGCGCAGCTGCTGACGCCGCTGGACTCGCGCCGCGTCACCGTGGCGGCGGCCAACCCGGCCGTCAACAAGGCCGGCGTCGAAGGCCTCGAGCTGCTGACCGCGCCCGCGGGCCAGAGCGCTTGAGCGTCGACTCCTTCGCGCTGGCGATCGGCGCGCTGCTGGCCGCCGGCATCGCCGCCTCGCTGCTGGCCGGGCGCCTGCGGCTGCCGGGCCTCGTGCTCGTGCTCGCGCTCGGCATGGCGATCGGCTCGGACGGCCTGCGCTGGCTCGACATCGCCGACTTCCACCGCTCGCAGGAGGCGGCCGTCGGCGCGCTGGCGCTGATCCTCTACGAGGGCGGCCTGTCCAGCGGCTGGTCGGAGATCCGCCCCGTGATCGGCGTCTCGATCCTGCTGGCGACGGTCGGCACGGCGCTGACCGCGGCGCTGACGGCGCTCGTCGCCGCCTGGCTGCTGGACCTCGACACGCTCGACTCGCTGCTGCTCGGCTCGACCGTCGCGGCGACCGACGCGGCGGCGATCTTCGCCGTGCTGCGCGGCTCGACGCTGCGGCGCAAGATCGCGCGCACGCTCGAGGGCGAGTCGGGCATCAACGACCCGGTCGCCGTGCTGCTCGTGCTCGGCTGCATCGACGCGATCCAGCACAGCGACTTCGGCGTGCTCGACGCGATCTGGCTCGCCGCCCGCGAGCTGGCGATCGGCGCGAGCTTCGGCCTGGCGATCGGCTACTTCGGCGTCTGGGCGCTGCGGCGCGTGACGCTGCCGTCGGCCGGCCTGTACCCGGTCGCGTCGATCTCGCTGGCCGCGATCGCCTTCGGCGCCTCGCAGCTGCTGCACGGCTCCGGCTTCCTCGCCGTCTTCCTCGCCGGGCTCGTCTTCGGCAGCCTCTCGACGCCGGCGCGCAGCACGATCGTGACCTTCCACGAGGGCATCGCCTGGGTCGCGCAGCTGATCCTCTTCCTGCTGCTGGGGCTGCTCGTCTACCCGCACGACGTCATCAAGATCGTCCCCGAGGGCGCCGCGATCGCCGTCGCCTCGGCGCTGCTGGCGCGGCCGATCGCCGCCGTCGCCGTCGCCTACGGCTTCACGCTGCCGGAGCGATTGCTGATCGGCTGGGCCGGCCTGCGCGGTGCGACGCCGATCGTCTTCGCGACCTTCCCGGTGACCGCCGGCATCGCGCACTCGAGCGAGATCTTCAACGTCGCCTTCTTCGTCGTGCTGCTCTCGACGATCGTCCAGGGGCTGACGATCGAGCCGGTCGCCAAGCTGCTCGGCCTGACCTCGAACGAGGCGGCGCTGCCGACGCCGCTGGTCGAGCCGGTCGTGCTGAACCGGCTCGGCGCCGAGACGATCACGTTCATCGTCCGCGCCGACGACGCGATCGTCGGCCATCCCGTGCGCGAGCTGGGGCTGCCGCGCGAGGCGCTGCTGAACATCATCGTCCGCAACGGGCGCGCGATCCCGCCGCGCGGCTCGACGATCGTGATCGTCGGCGATCAGCTGCACGTGCTCGTGCGCCAGGAGACCGCGCTCGAGTTCCGCGAGCTGCTGCGGCGCTGGCGCGAGGGGCCGATCGGCGCGCGCGAGCGGCGCGCGCCGCGGCCGCGCAGCCGGCCCTCGGTCACGACCGTGCGGCCCTGGGCCGAGCCGGACGGCGAGATGCAGCGGCCGCGGCAGGTGCTCGGGCTCGACGTCGTCGACCAGCTGCGCACGCGCCGCGACGAGCCCGGCGCGCTGGTCTCGCTCGACGACGGCCGCTACGCCGTCTGCGGGCCGCTGCTCGCCGTCGGGCCGAGCGGCGAGCTGCAGGCGTTCGCGCGCCGGCGGCTCGCCAGCGCCGGCACGCCGGCCGAGCGTGCCTGGTGGCAGGAGGTCGTCGGCGCGCTGGCGCGCTGAGCGACGCGGCACAATGACGTGGTGGATCCCTACGCCGTGCTCGGCGTGCGACCGGGCTCGACGGAGCAGCAGGTCGCGGCCGCCTACAAGCAGCTGGCCAAGCGCTGGCATCCGGATCGCGGCGACGGGGCCGAGCGCGCGGCGCGGATGGCGGAGATCAACGCCGCCTACGAGGCCGTCCGCGGCGGCGCCGAGCCGACGGGGCCGGCCGCCGACGGGACGCCGCCGCCGCTCCGCGCCGATGTCGCGCTGCGCTCCGCGCTGGCGCCCGAGCTGAGCCGGATGATCGCGCGCGACGAGCAGCTGCGGATCGTCACGCCGGCGTCGACCTGGGCGAGCCCGCGGACCGTGCTGGTGCTGACCGACCGGCGGCTGCTCTGGCTGCTCGACGACGCCGTCGCCAACCGCGTGCGCTCGCTGCTGCTGCGCGACCTCGCCGCCGTCTCGCGGCGCCCGCGCCGGCGCGGCGCGACGCTGACGCTGCGCACGCACGCCGGGCAGCGGCACACGTTCCACGAGCTGCGGCCGGCGACCGCGGAGGCGATCGAGCGGCAGGTGCGTCCTGCCTGACGGCTACCGTGGCGACGCGAGCATGCGTCTCGTCGAGCCAGCCCACAACGTCGAGCTGCGCGAGAACGCGCAGGCGCAGCCGTCGGTCGTCTTCGCCTTCCCGTACCGCGCCGACGTCGTCGACGCGGTCCGCGCGATCCCCGGCCGCCGCTTCGACTGGCAGGCGAAGGAGTGGTGGGCGCCGCGCGCCGACGCCACCGCCGCCTACGTCCAGGGCGTGATCGAGCGCTTCCCGGAGCTGGTCGTCGCGCCGGAGGTCGAGCAGTGGCTGGCGCGCGCGGTCAAGGGCTGGGTCGGGCGCGTCACCGCGGCGCGCCGTGACGGCGCCGGGCACTTCGTGCTCGAGACGATCGCCGGCGAGCTGCCGCAGGAGCTGAGCGAGCTGGCCGACGAGCGCGGCGGCCGGCTCTGGCTGCCGTTCGAGCCGCAGGTCGCCGACGGCCTGCTCGAGCTCGCCGGCGCGCGCATGGACCCGCGCGCGCTGCGCTGCGCGACGCGCCTGCAGGTCGGGCTGGCGCCGGCGCCGGCCACGCTGGCGCTGGTCGAGAGCTACGGCGAGGCGCGCTTCAAGCTCGACGTCAACTGGGACCCCGACGTCGTCAAGGTCTTCACCGAGCTGCCGGCCGCCGAGGCGCACGGGCGCACGCTGCCGATCGATCCCTACCTGCTCGAGCCGCTCGAGCATTTCATCCGCGTCTACGAGATCGATGTCGGCGCGAACGCGCGCGAGGTGCTGGCGCGGCTGCGCGACGAGTACGACGCCGCGATCGGCGCCGTGCGGCGCTCGCGCGCGGGCGAGGCGCCGGCGCTGGCGGTCGAGCCGCGGCTCGGCGGCGAGCTGCGGCCGTTCCAGCGCGCCGGCGTCGACTACGTGCTGCAGTCGCGGCGGCTGTTCCTGGCCGACGAGCAGGGGCTCGGCAAGACGGTGCAGGCGCTGGCGGCGCTGGAGGCCGACGAGGCGTTCCCGGCCGTCGTCGTCTGCCCGGCGTCGCTGAAGCTCAACTGGCGCCGCGAGGCCGCGCACTGGCTGCCGCATCGCAGCGTCCACGTCGTGATGGGCGGCTCGGCGGCGATCCCGCGCGCCGACATCGTCGTCCTGAACTACGAGATCGTCCACGCGCATCGCGAGCGGCTCGCGATCCGGCGGCCGAAGGCGCTGATCCTCGACGAGTCGCACTACGTCAAGAACCCGGCCGCCAAGCGCACGCGCGCCGTGCGCAAGCTCGCCGAGGGGCTGTCGGCGGACGCGCTCAAGCTCGCGCTGACCGGCACGCCGGTGATGAACCACCCGGACGAGCTGATCTCGCAGCTGCGGATCCTCGGCCGGCTCGAGGAGTTCGGCTCCGGCGCGCGCTTCAAGCGCCGCTTCCAGGGCGCCGGCGCCGAGGAGCGGATCCACTGGCACCTGCGCCGCAGCTGCTTCGTGCGCCGGCTCAAGAAGGACGTGCTGCCGCAGCTGCCGGAGAAGCGGCAGGTCGTCGTGCCGGTCGCGCTCGACAACGAGCGCGACTACCGGCTGGCCGAGAAGGACGTCGTCGCCTGGCTGCAGGAGCAGCCGCTGGAGCTGAGCGAGCTCGAGAGCAAGGTCGCGGCGACGCTGCGCGCCGAGCGGCTCGCGCAGCTGAACGTGCTGCGCCGCGTCGCCGCGCGCGGCAAGCTCGCCGCGGCGCTGAACTGGATCGACGACTTCCTCGCCTCCGAGGAGCCGCTGGTCGTCTTCGCCGGCCACCGCGAGGTCCAGGAGGCGATCGTGCAGCGCTTCCCGGAGGCGGTGCACGTCGTCGGCGCCGACGACGTCGCCGCGCGCGACGCCGCCGTGCGCGCCTTCCAGGAGCCCGACGGGCCGCTGCTGCTGATCGCCTCGACGCGCGTCGGCGGCCAGGGCCTGACGCTGACGCGCGCCTCCAACGTCGCCTTCCTGGACCTCGAGTGGAGCCCGGCGATGCACGACCAGGCTGAGGACCGCTGCCACCGGATCGGCCAGCGCGACGCCGTCACCGCCTGGTATCTGCTGGCGGCCGAGACGATCGACGAGGAGATGGCGACGGTGCTGGCGCGCAAGCGCGGCATCGTCGGCGCGATCACGGACGGGCGCCGCGACGAGTCCGAGCAGGTCGTGCAGTCGGTCGTCAAGGCGCTGCGCGGGAAGCCGCTGCGGCGCCTGCGCGCTGTCGCCTGAGCCGGGCCGGCGGCGTCAGCAGCGTCAGCGCCGTGCCGGCGAGGATGATCGCCGCGCCGGCGAGCTCGGCGACGCTCGGCACCTCGCCGCGCCAGAGCCAGGCGGTGACGATCCCGACCACCGGCACCAGCAGCGTGAACGGCGCCACCTGCGACGCCGGGTGGCGTGCGAGCAGCAGGCTCCAGACGCCGTAGCCGCCGAACGTCGAGAGGATGACGACGTAGGCGAGCGCCGCGACGCCGCCGGCGCTGAGCGAGCTCAGCGCGTGCAGCGCGCCGTGCTCGGTCGCCAGCGAGAGCGCCAGCAGCGGCAGCGGCGGCACGAGGCTCGACCAGATGAGCAGGCCAAGTGGCTGCGGCGAGCGCGCGCGGCGGCTGGCGATGTTGCCGACGCTCCAGGAGGCGCCGGCGCCGATCACCAGCGCCAGCGCGCCGAGCGGCACGGCCTGCGCGCGGCCGGCGGCGATCACGCCGATCCCGGCCAGCGCCAGCGCGCCGCCGAGCAGCTGCGCGCGGCGCGGGCGCTCGCCGAGCAGCAGCACCGCCAGCGCGACCGTGAAGACCGCCTGCAGCTGCAGCACCAGCGAGGCCAGGCCGGCCGGCACGCCCTTGCTCATGCCGAGGAACAGCAGCCCGAACTGGCCGGCCGACATGAAGGTGCCGACGGCGATCACGTAGCGCGCCGGGACGCCGGGGCGGGGGACGAACGGCAGCGCGAGCGCGACGAGCGTGAAGCGCAGCGCCGCGAACAGCAGCGGCGGGAAGTGCTCCAGGCCGACGTCGATGACGACGAAGTTCACGCCCCAGACGAGCGCGACGGCGAGCGCTCCGATGACGTGGCGGCGCGGCATCGCGGCGGGCCGCTGGTCCGACCGGGCGGCGGCGGCTCAGGCGCCGCCGGCGCCGGCGGCCTGGGCGTCGCGCAGCGCCGCGGCCTTGGCCAGCGCCTCCTCGCGCGTCAGCGAGAGCGAGAAGCGCGAGGCCGTGCCGGTGATCTCCAGCAGCCGCCGGACGGGGCCGTCCGGGGCGACGACGACGAGGCGCTTGCCGGCGTTCTCGAGCTGCATCGCGGAGCGCAGGATGATGCTGAGCGCGCTCGAGTCGATGAAGTCGACGCGCGCCAGGTCCAGCGCGACGGCGCCCTGCGGGCCGGCGGCCGCCATCGCGAGGATCGCGCTCAGCTCGTTGGTCGCGGCGAGGTCGAGCTCGCCGGCGGCGACGATCAGGTGGCTGGCACCGACGGGATCGTGGTCGAGCGTGAACATGTCGCCCAACGCTACCTCAGCGGCGGTCGCGCATGCCGAGCAGCGCCGGCGCGAGCAGCACGATGGTCGCGGCGACCAGCAGCGGCAGCGCCTGCAGCGTCGCCGCGAGCGGCGAGATGATCGCCAGCGCGAGGATCCCGCTGACGCGCGAGCGCGGCAGCGTACCGCTCAGCGAGCGGTTGAAGAGCGTGCTGCCGGCCAGGTAGAGCGCGGGGCCGCCGAGGATCACGGCGGCGGTCGCGGTCGACACGTCGCGCGTCGGGTGCGCGATCGCGAGGTCGATGCCGACGGCGGTGACGATGATCCCGCCGACCATCACCAGGTGCGCGTAGGCGTAGGCGGCTCGGCCGACGGCGGTCGGCACCTGCGCGTGCGCGATCGCGTCGGCGCCGGCCTCGGCCTCGCGCGTGAAGTACAGCGCCCAGAGCGAGACGGTCGTGAGGAAGCCGGTGACGAACGCGGCGACGGTCCTGGCGTCGATCGGCAGCTCGCTGAAGGTCGCCCCGACGGCCAGCAGCGACTCGCCGAGCGCGATCATCACGACCAGCTGCGCGCGCTCGGCCAGGTGGCCGCCGATCAGCGTCCAGTCGCGCATCGCGGTCGCGCCCAGCCCGGGCAGCGCGTAGCCGTGCAGCGGCGCCGCGTAGTCGAGCGCCAGCGCGAGCAGCCAGAGCGCGATGCGGGCGTCGCCGTGCACGGCCGCGCCGGCGATCCAGGCGATCCCCGCGATCGCCTGCCAGGCCGTCAGCTGCGCGTAGTTGCGGCCCATCCGCTGGCCGGCCAGCGCGTAGACCATGAAGCCGCCGCGCACGAGGCCGAGCAGCACGTAGGCGATCGCGAACAGCAGCCCGCGGCCGTGGAACGCCTCGGGGATCGCCGCCGACATCAGCAGGCTGATCAGCATCAGCGCGATCATCAGCAGCCGCACCGGGTTCTTGTCCGGGTCGATCCAGTTGGTCGCCCAGGCCGTGTAGTTCCAGGCCCACCAGACGCCGGCGAGCAGGATCGCGGTCTCCAGCGCGCCGCGCGCGGTCAGGTGGTGCAGCAGCAGGTGCGAGAGCTGCGTGACCGCGAAGACGTAGACGAGGTCGAAGAACAGCTCGGCGTTGGTGACGACCGGCGCGGCCGCCGTGTCGCGGGCGCGCAGCAGCGCGGCGCGCGCGCTCATCGGCCGGCGCTGAAGAGGTCGAGCAGGAAGACGCGGGCGTGCGTGCGGCCGCCGTTGACGATCGCGTGCGGGACGTCGGCCGCGTACATGATCGAGTCGCCGGCGCCGAGCCGCGAGGCCTCGTCGCCTGACTGCACCTCGACGCGGCCGCGGTCGACGTAGACGAGCTCGCGCGTGCCCTCGAAGTGCGCCGGGCTGCGCAGCGAGCCGCCGGGCGCGAGGTCGACGCGGTAGAACTCGAGCGTCCGGTCCGGCGCCAGCGGCGAGAGCGTGCGCAGCGTGCACTCGTCGTCGCTGCGGTAGTCGTAGCTCGGGTCGTTGGCGCGGATCACCTGCAGGCCGCTGTCGCCGGGATGGCCGTCGACGAGGTCGCCGAGCCGCATGCCGAAGGCGCGGGCGATGCCGAGCGCGGTCGCGAGCGTCGGGTTCGCCTCGTTGCGCTCGATCTCCGAGAGCATCGAGCGGCTGACGCCGGAGGCCTTCGCGAGCGACTCCAGCGACCAGCGCCGGCGCCGCCGCAGCTCGCGCACGTGGGCGCCGAACTCGCGGCCGACCGCCGGCTCGGCGTCGCGGGGCAGGTCGTTCATGAAGGCCCGAGCGTAGCCACGCGGGCCTGGTCGCGGTGGTGGGAGCGCGGACCGTCGCAGGATGTTACGTCGATGTATCAAGTTTGCTACGGTGCGCTCACGATGCTGGAGATCGAGCGCGTGCGCCGCATCCGCGACGAGGTCGGCCACCGGCCCTGGCACGAGCTGGGGCTCGAGGAGCTGGCGCGCGCCGCCGGCGTCTCGCGGATGACGCTGCACCGCCACGGGATCGACAAGGACTCGATCCGCCGCAGCCTGTCGGAGCTGCTGATCTCCGAGTACCAGGCGGCGGCGCTGCCGGCGCTCGCCTCCGGCGCGCCGGCGCCCGAGCGCCTGGAGCAGGCGCTGCGCTCGATCTGCGCGATCGACGAGCGCTACCTCGGCCTGCTCGACGCGCTCAGCGACGAGGACCGCGACGACATCTTCCACGAGCCGGGCGAGGGCGAGGTGCTGACGCGCACGTCGATCGTCGACGCGCTGCGGCGGATCCTCGAGGACGGCGTGCGCGAGGGCACGCTGACGGCGGGCGGCGACGTCGACGAGCTGGCGACGCTGCTGTACAACGCGAGCGGCTGGACCTACCGGCACATGCGCACGGGGCATCGCTGGAGCCCGCAGCGGGCGGGCGAGCGCGTCGTCGCGCTGCTCGTCGCGGGGGTGCGAGCGTGAGACGCCCTGTGTCAACCCTGGGTGGTGAGGTGGCGTGTGGCTGCTTGGTGTTGGGTGATGTCGTAGGGGGTGCCGTCTTGCCAGCAGCGCCAGAGGACGCGGGTCCGGGCGCGGCCGAGGATGCGGATGGCGTGGGGGTGGTCGGCGCCGCGGTCGCGGGCGCGTTGGTAGGTGTCGTGGGCCCAGGGGTGCCAGTGGCGGGTGCTGTCGGCGAGTGTGCTGATGTGGTGTCTGAGGCGTTTGTCGCAGGCCCGGCGGAAGGTGGCGGTGCGGCGTTTTCCGGATTCGATCGCGACTGGTGCTTGGTCGGCGTTGGCGGCGAGGATCTCGCTGGTTGGGTAGCGCGCGCGGTTGTCGCCGATCTCGGCGAGCAGGCTGGCGGCGCAGACGACGCTTTTGGGGTCGTGGAAGAACGACAGGAAGATGGGGCCGTCGGGGTGGTTGTGGATGGCGCCGCGGATTTGGCTGGTGAGCTGGGCGATCTGGTCGACGATCGGGCGCAGCGCGGCGATGAGGCCGATGACGGCGGCGCGACGGGCGTCGGTTTCGAGGTCGCCGACGATGGCGACGGGCGCGCTGCGCAGCCGTCCGAGCAGTTCGTTGACGGGGCGGCGGCCGCTGTAGCCGTGGCGGGCCAGGAAGCCCGCGAGGCGCTTGGCGCCGAGCCCGCGGGCGTCGTGCGGGCTGGGGTAGCGTTCCAGGAATGCCAGGGCGATCGGGCTGTCGATGTCGGCGAAGATGCGCGTCGCGCCGGCCCAGAACGCGTCGAGTTGGGCGCGCAGCTGGTTGGCGAGCGCAACGCGCGTGGCGACGAGGTCCTCGCGCGTTCTGACCAGCGTGCGCAACGCGAGCGTCTCGTCAGTCGAGGGCGCCAGGCGCGGGAAGCGGTGGCTGTCGGTGCGCGCGAGCTCACAGAGCACCATCGCGTCGAAGCGGTCGCTCTTGCCGGCGGCGGCGCGGAAGCGATCACGCGCGGCCGCGACCTTGTTGGGGTGGATCGCTATCACGGCGATCCCGGCCGCCAACAGCCGGCCGACGAGCAGGCCCTCGGGGCGCTCGATCGCGACCAGCTCGACCCGGTGGACGGCCAGCAGCGCCAGCAGCGCGCTGATGCCGTCCTCGTCGTGCTCGCAGCGCTGCTCGACCAGCACGCGTCCGTGCTCGTCGGCGATGCGCACGTCGTGGAACTCGGCAGCCCAATCGATCCCGCAGATAGCGGCCATGCGTGGTTCTCCTCGGTCGAGGTCGCTCCGAACCGAGCCGACCAGGAGGTACCGTGGCGGATGCTCATAGGCAGGCCCTCAGGGGGGCAACGCCCTGTCGCCGCTCTGGGTGCCTCCCACCGCCGAGAGGCGCATGTCTCACGCGGGCCGTCGCAGCGGCAGGCGAGCGTGGCGCTCTCTCGGCGGTGGTCAGCTCTATACGCCGCGCAGTCTCAGGGACGGCCCTCCCTTCGGTCGGGCCTCATCACCCATCAAGGGAGAGAAAAACGGGCTGACCTCGTCACCGCACCGGCAGGACGGGAGGTTGCCCTATGAGCGCGGCGGCGACGCGCGGGCTCGACGTGCGCGGCATGGGCGTGCTCTCGCTCGGGCACGTCTGCGCCGACCTCTGCCAGGGCGCCGTGCCGGCGCTGCTGCCGACGCTGATCGCCCGCGACGGGCTCAGCCTCGGCGCGGCGACGGCGCTGGTCTCGATCGCCTCGATCGGCTCCAGCGTCGTGCAGCCGATCTTCGGCATCTGGTCCGATCGCATCTCGGTGCCGCTGCTGGCGCCGCTCGGCGTGTTGCTGGGCGCGCTCGGGCTCGGCGCCGTCGGGCTCGCGCACTCCTACCTGGCGCTGGCGCTGGCGCTCGCCGTCAGCGGCCTCGGCGTCGCGCTGTTTCATCCCGAGGGCGCGCGGATGGCCGGCATCGTCGCCGGCGGGCAGGCGCGCGGGATGAGCTACTTCGCGCTCGGCGGCAACGTCGGCTTCGCGCTCGGGCCGGCGCTGGTGCTGCTGGTCGTCGGCGTCGGCGGGCTGTCGGCGTCGCCGTTCCTGGCGCTGCCGGGCCTGCTCGTCGCCGCGCTGATGGCGGTCGAGGTGCGGCGGCTGGCGGGGCGGCTGCCGCGGCCGGCGGGCCGGCGCGCCGCGAGCGAGCTGCCGCCGGCGCAGTGGGGGCCGTTCAGCCGGCTGGCCGGCGCGGCCGTCGCGCGCACGGTCGTCTTCTTCGCGCTGCAGGCGTTCATCCCGATCTACCTGATCGACCACTTCGGCCGCAGCCACGCGGTCGCGAGCGTGGCGCTGATCGCGGTGCTGGCGGCCGGCGCGATCGGCACGCTCGTCGGCGGCCGGCTGGCGGACCGCATCGGCCGGCGCCGGATCATCGTCGCCGCGGGCGTCGCGCTGACGGCGCTGCTGCTGGTGCTGCCGCACGCGGGCGTCACCGGCTTCGTCGGCGTCGCCGTGCTGATCGGCTTCGCGGCCGACGGCCCGTTCGCGATCACCGTCGTCGTCGGCCAGCAGTACCTGCCGGGCCGCGGCGGGCTGGCGTCGGGCGTCACGCTCGGGCTCGCGATCGGCATCGGCGGCCTGCTCGCGGCGGCGGTCGGCGCGTTCGCCGACGCGACCAGCGTGCACACGGCGCTGCTGGTGCTGCCGGCCTTCAGCCTCGCGGCCGTCGGCTGCGCGCTCTCGCTGCCGCGCGACGACGCTGTGCGGCAGCGGCCGCGGCGGCTCGAGCGCGAGCCCGAGCCCGAGCCGCTGGCGAGCTGAGCCGCGCGGGCGTCAGTCGCGCAGCGCGGCGCCGACGAGTGCCGCGGTCACGAGGACCGCGACCAGCGTCAGCACGAGCGCGCCGGCGAGCGTCACGGCGACGACGTCGCTACGACCGCACCTCAGTGCCGTATCGGTCACGATCGCGGCGGCGCCGACGACCGGGGCGACGACCACCGCAGGCGCAGATACGCCGGCGCGAAGCACGCCGAGCGCCGCGCCGTCGGCGATCAGCGCGACCAGCATGCCGGCGCGAAGCGAAGCGAGTACGGCCGTTGGCTGTGTTGCAGACGCGTGGCGCGGACGTGGGGAACGACGTTCACGTGTCACTTACGGCAGTCCGCGGGGCCAGCGGGTGCCGTCGCTGGGGTCGTCGATCCAGAGACGGCCAGAGTCCGGTTCGCGGCGGATGACTCGTTCCTCGAGGGCGATGGTCCAGATCTCGATCAGTGCACCGAGTGAGGGGAGGTCTGGTTCGCGTGGCCAGCGAGAGAGGTGTGGGTCGACCATATGGATCGGCGTAGGTTCGTCGGGTGCGACGGCGGTGTCTGCTGCAGGGGTCACGCCACCGAGGACGACGGGGAACCACGTCGGTTCCCATGTCTGCATGGTCTCGCTGACCTCGGCTGCGATCTCGCGCCAGGTGATGCAGGCTTCCACCATCTTCGAGAGTGGGGCGAACCAGCGGTCTGGGCCGAGCCCGTAGTTTGCGTCTCGAGGGGGTGGGGGCGCGTTGACGCCGTCATGCCACTTCCAGAGCAGTCTGAGTTCGTCTGGGAGGGCTATGCCGAGCGGAGCTGTTAGCTCGTCAATCTCGGCATCAGAGAGCCCGGGTGCGAGTACTGTCGCGATCGGCATCTGCTGGGCGTCTAGTGCGGCGTAAAATCGCTCGAGCAACGTCGTTGTCAAGATCATTTGGCCTCCGGTCGTAAAACTAGTCGTTGCAGAGTCGTTTGAGCGTTGGCACGTTGGCTTCCTTGGGGAGTGGTATCACCAGGAATCGGGCGCCTTCGCGCCGTAGTCCGCAATTCCCATAGAACTGGCCCAAGAATGTGCCTTCCAGCTGGTTCTCGCGCGATACCACGGGTCGTAGGCTCGCGTTACGACCCCTTGCTGCGTGCTCAAGTAAGGGTATTCGTCGCAGTCGTATAGGTCCGTGTCTCGACCGGTGCAGGCATTGGGGTTTTTCGTTCGACTGTACCAGCCGCGAGGGGCGTTCGGTGTGAACGTGAATGACAGCCGAAATGGCTTGCCCGCATTGATTGCGTCTCGATCGTGATCCGTGGCCGCCTCAATGTCCTTGCCCGGTGCGAAGATGGGCGTGCTGTCGCACTCCTTCTCGGTCGCGCGGTCTTCACAGGTGCGCAGTGCGATCCTTGCCTTGTAGCGGCCATCCTTCGGGCTGTCTTTCGCGAACGTCTGGTGATTGCGCCGGTAGAACTTCTCCAGCTTTGCGGGGCTGACGTCGAGCTCGTGGAGGTGGTCTTGGACGGTGGTGAGCACCGAGGTCGTCGCGGCGAGCCCTTTCAGTGCCACGTGGTACGGATTTTCACAGACGCCGAGGTTCTTGTTGCGGGCGAGGAAGCCGTTGATGCGCGTGGTCTCGCTGGCGAGCTGGGCCTTCACCCATGTGATGTCGTTGACGAGCGGCGCGATGGCGCCGGAGCCGACCTTCGTCCTGCTGGCGTTCGTGACGTCGATGTGGGCAGCTTTCTCGATCGGGCGGACGTGGTCATAGAGCGTCGGTCCGAGCTCGCAGTCGAGGTTGCCGTTGGACGTGACGAACTCCGTGAGGAAGACCAGCGCGAAGCTGCCGAAGCGGAACGCCTTGGCGGCGTCGGCGAGAGTCGATCGCAGGAGCCCTCCGCCGATGCCCGCCAGCGCGGCGGTCGACGCGGCGGCCGCGGCGCCGTTGCCGAAGTCGACGAACCCGAGCTGATTGAGGACTGACGCGACTGAGGGCTTTGCCTGGGCGAGCGTCCCGAATTCGCCCGAGTCACATTTCGACTGATTCCCGGCGCGGTCTGCGGCGCAGAGCTCGATCTTGTACGCGACGCCGGGCGAGAGGCCGGGGATGATGGCGGCTGGGTAGGGGCTGCTGATCCACTGGGTGATTGGGGTGCCGGCGTCCAGGACTCGGTACTGGTAGCTGACGCCGGCGACGCCCTCGGGCACGTCGACGACGGGGTTCCAGCGGACCGAGAGGGTGTCGACGGTGGTGCCCACGACGGTCAGGCCGGTGGGCTCGGGCGGTGGGGTGTGGTCGATGTAGGTGTCCCAGGTGTCCTGAGGGCGGCTGGTGTGGCCGGCGAGGTCGTGGGCCTGGACCTCGAAGTGGTTCTGCCCGTCGGGCAGGTCGCTGGCGTTCAGCGCGATCGTCGCGCTGGTCAGGCGCGGGCAGGAGCCGTCGGCCTGGCTCTTGTCGGCCGGCTCGGCGCAGGTCTCGGTGCTGGCGATGACGTGGCGGCCGTCGTCGTTGACGGCGAGCAGGTCGAGCCTGGCCACGCCGGAGAGCGCGTCGCGTCCGTCGAGGGTGGTGCTGACGGTTCCGGTCTGGTTGGTCCATTGGCCCTGCAGCGCGACGAGGTCGCCTTCGGCGCGGGCGATCGGCGGCGTGCGGTCCAGGCGCAGCGTCCAGCTCTGCGGGTCCGAGGCGAGTCCGACGTGATCGGTCGCGCCGGCGCTGAAGGTCAGCTCGCCCTCGGGCAGCGTGGCGGTGTTCAGCGCGACGTCGTCGGCATAGTCGTTCGGGCAGGGCTGCCCGGGCGCGCCGGGCACGGCGCAGGCGTCGCTGGTGGTGTCGACCACGCGGACTCCGGCGGCGTCCGTGGCGGTGAGGTCGGTGTGCTGGATGCCGGAGCGGTCGTCGTGCGCGCTCAGATGAACGGTCGCGGCGAGATCCGCGGGATCGATCCAGGTGTCCCTGGCGTCGGTGAGCGGGCCGCCGGCGGCGATGGTCGGCTTGCCGCGGTCGACGTAGACGTTCCAGCTGTCGCCGGCGCTGCTGTTGCCGGCGGCGTCGGTCGCGGCGGCGGCGAAGCGGTTCTGGCCCTGCGGGAGCCCGCTGGGGTCGAGCACGATGCCGTGCTGGGCGCTGTGGAACGGGCAGATGGTGCTGCCCATGCCCGGCGTCAGATGCGCCTCGTCGCAGAGCGGGCCGCTCATCTGGATGTCGTGGTCGCCGTCCGCGTCAGTCGAGGAGAACGTCCAGGCGCTGGTGCCCGAGCCCGGGTCGCTGAAGTCCAGGTCGACGGACAGCGGCTCCGTCGCCTGCGTCCACTGGTCGGCGAGCTGGCGCAGCGGCCCGGACGCCGTCGCGGTCGGAGCGTCGTCGTCGCTGAGCGTGAGGTCGACCGAGCCGACCTTCAGGACCGACTGCGAGCCGGTCGCGACCGCTCGCGGACAGGTCGGCGGGCTGGCGGCGAGCTCGGCGGCGCTGCAGGGCGGCGTGAGCATCCGCACGATCGCCGAGGTCGCGTCGCCGCCCAGGCTCTCGAGATGGATGGCGTCGACCGTCCGCGCCTGGGCGAACGTCGGGTAGTAGTCGTCGGTCGGCGGCGCGCCGCTGCCGCCGGCAAGCTGGAGCCGTGAGGTCTGGCGCTCGGCGTCGTTGCGCTCGATCACGTCCTCGAAGTCCGCGCTCTCGATCGTCGTGGTGCCGGGCGCGGTCCACGCTATCTCCCCGGTCACGTCCTCGGGGTAGCTGCGGCCGCCCTTGGGAGTGATCCGGATGCCGACGCCGGCGCGATCCGTCGTGCCGATCGGCTCGGTCAGGATGTCGGTGGTGTAGAACGCCGCGTCGGTGATCGTGTCGACGTACCAGCCCTCGGTCCCGATGCCGGCCTGCGTGGACCAGTCGTAGCTGGTGGTCCATCCGGATCGGCGAGGACGGGGTAGACGACGCCCGCGGCCCGGTGGTGCACGGTCATCGTCACGATCCGGCCGCTCGTGCTCAGCTCGAGTGGGACCGGGGTGCCGTCGGCGCCGACGGCGACGGGCGCCGCGATCGTGAGGATCTCGCGTCCCGCCTGGCTGACGCTGACGATCCCGCCGGTCTGCGCGAGCGTCTGCTCCGGTGTCAGGTCGAGCTGGCAGCGGTAGGTCTCGGGAGCGTCGGCGGCGGTGATCTGCTCGAAGCTCGCCAGGCCCGTCGCGGTCGGGCGCAGCAGCGTGTCGACGCCGGGATGGGTGCCGGCGGCCAGCAGCTGGTTGCCGGCGTCGACGGCGCTGACCGTCGGGTCGGTGGCGAGCGGCGTGACGTGCACGCGGTGCGCGGCGTCCGGGCCGAGCGTGAAGCCGGCCGCGGGAGCGGTCGGGATCCGCAGGTCGAAGGGCGCGTTCGCGGGCGCCCGCAGCGCACCGCTCCGGCTCGGCGTCAGCGTGAGGTCGACCGGCGCTGACGTCCCGTCCGGCGCGAGCGTGCGCAGCGGGCGCGTCGAGACGACGACGCGCCGGCCGCGGGGTCCCTCGACGCGGGCGACGTTGTCCGCGACATACGCGGTCACGACGTCCCCGGCGCCGGCCGGCGATCCGGTCGGCGCCGGCGCCGCGAGCGCGGGGAACGCACGATCGAGCGTGCGATAGGCGCGCACGCTGGCGTCGTCCGCGTTCGCGACGGTCGCCGGCAGCGGCGAAGCCGCACGCGCCGCGGCCGGTGCCGCGACGACGATCGCCGCCGCCACGAGGGCGACGCGACCGCGGCGGATCATGCCGAGGCCCCGCGGACGCGGACGGTGATCGTGCGGCCGGTCATGCGGAGGCCCCGCGGACGTGGACCGCGATCGTGCGCGTCGCGCGGCGGCCGGTCCTGTCCTCGACGGTGAGCCGCAGCCGCCCGCCGACGGCGCCGCGACGGCGCTCGAGCCGCCGCAGGCTGGCCGGCGTCAGGCGGACGATCAGCCGCTCGCGCGCCCCCGGCAGCACGTGCAACGTCCCGCGGCCGCGACCCTTCCCGCCGGCGAACCGGAGCCTGGCGCTGCCCGAGCAGGCGCCGGCGGTCGCCGCGGCGCAGCGCACGAGCACGACCAGCGTCCCCGAGTGGCGAGCGTGCAGCACGCGCGTGCCGACGATCAGCCTCGGCGGCGGGCTCGGCCTGACCTTTCTGCCGGCGACGACGACCGTCTCGCAGTCGCTCGCGAAGCTGTCGATCCGATCCGCGTCGACCTTGTCCCTGCCGGCGCCGCAGGCGGCCGTGTCGGCGACGCGCGGGTCGCCGTCGATCCGCAGCGTGTCGTCGCCCGGCCCGCCCTGCAGGCGGTTCGCGACGTCCGGCGCGTCGATCAGCAGGTCGTCGCCGCTGCCGCCGACGGCGTTCTCGACCGAGGCGTCGATCACGTCGTGCTCGCCGGCCTGCCCGCTCGTCGGATTCGCGCTGCCGAGCGCGATCGTGACCGGCGCGGTCCGCGACGCGTAGGTCACCGTGTCGCTGCCGTCGCCGCCGATCAGCGCGTCCGCGCCGAGGCCGCCGTCGAGCGCGTCGTCGCCGGCGCCGCCGTCCAGACGGTCGGCGGCGGCGCCGGCGATCAGCGTGTCGTTGCCAGCGCCGCCGAGCAGGCGATGCGGCGCGTCGTCGCCGATCAGCGTGTCGGGACCGCTGCCGCCGACGATCGTCTCGACGTCGCCGCCGACGTCGTCCTGCTCGCCCGCGGTCCCGTCGTCCGCCCGCCCGTCGAGCGTGACGCTGACGCCGGCGGTCACGGCGGCGTAGGACACGCTGTCGCTGCCGTCGCCGCCGCGGAACGCGTCGGCGCCCTCGCCCGCGACGAGCGCGTCGTCGCCCGCGCCGCCGTCGAGCGCGTCGGTGCCGCTGCCGCCGTCGAGACGATCGTCGCCGGCGCCGCCGGCCAGCGTGTCGGCGCCGTCGCCGCCGGTCAGCGTGTCGCCGCCCGCCTGTCCGGCGAGGACGTCGGTGCCGCTGCCGCCGTCCAGCGCGTCGGCGCCGCTGCCGCCGGTCAGGCTGTCGTCGCCCTCGTCGCCGGTCAGCTGGTCGTCGCCGTCGCCGCCGTCGATCAGGTCGTTGCCGGTCTGCCCGCCGAGCACGTCGTTGCCGTCGCCGCCGAGGATCCGGTCCGCGCCGTCGCCGCCGAGGAGCGTGTCGGCGCCGGTGCCGCCGTCGACCTCGTCGCTGCCGTCGCCCGCGTTGACCAGATCGTCGCCGGCGCCGCCCGCGAGCGTGTCCGAGCCGGCGCCGCCGAACAGCTGGTCGTTGCCCGCGCCGCCCTCGGCGCGGTCGTTCCCGTCGCCGCCGTAGAGGCTGTCGTTGCCGTCGCCGCCGCTCAGCACGTCGGCCCCGACGCCGCCGTACAGCGTGTCGTCGCCGTCGCCACCGTCGAGCGCGGCCGCGACGGCGCCCGCGAACAGCGTGTCGTCGCCGCCGTCCCCCAGCAGGGCGACGCTCGCCAGCGAGGAGTCGACGCTGAGCGTGTCGGCCGCGGCGCCGCCGGCGACGGTCACGGCGTCGACGAGCCCCGCCGCGCACTGGATCCGTGACGTCGACGGCGCTACGCAGCCCGCGGGCAGCGCGCCCGTGAACGCGGCTCCGGCGTCATCGGCGACCGCCAGGCCGCCGTCCGCGGCGTCGCTGACCGTCAACCGCATTCGGGGCGACGGGATCGCCGACGACCGTCAGCGCGAACCCCGCCACGGACGCCGTCCACGCCTGCGCCGAGGCGGCGCCGCACGCGAGCGCCGCCACGGCCGCCGCGACGAGCGTGCGAACCCCGAGTGCGATCACGTCAGGTCTTCGTTCAGTATGTGCCGAACGATATGGCCCGCGAACACCGTGGTGGTGTTGATCCTGTCAAAAGGTCTAGGTCGAGTATCTCGCTCGTCGAGGCGGCTGTAAGGGCGGCCGGGCATCGGAGTAAGGGGTGCGGCGCGGGAATCCGCGGCGGTCGCCCGATGTGCGCGGCGCGGCCGCGCGCGAGCATGCCCGGCGTGTCCTCCGCCAGCGCCGCCGCCCACGACTCCCCGACGGTGGGCGGCGGCCGGCGCGATACTCCCTCGATGAGCTCGCGCGTCGCCAGCACGACGTTCGTCGGCCGCGCCGAGGAGCTGGCGGCGCTGCAGGAGGCGCTCGTCGACGCCGTCGCCGGCCGCTCGGCGCTGGCCTTCGTCGCCGGCGAGTCCGGCGTCGGCAAGACGCGCCTGCTGAGCGAGCTCGAACGCGCGGCGCGCCGCTCCGGCGCGCGCGTGCTCGGCGGCGACTGCGTCGAGCTGGGGGAGGGCGAGCTGCCCTACGCGCCGCTCGTCGCGGCGCTGCGGCCGCTGGTGCGCACCGACGACGCGGTGCTCGGCCAGCTCTCCCCGGCCGCGCGCGACGGCCTCGCCCAGCTGCTGCCCGGCCTCGGCGGCGCCCGCCAGCCGCCGAGGCCGGAGGAGCCCGCGCAGGCGCAGGCGCGGCTGTTCGAGGGTCTGCTGGAGCTGCTCGATCGGCTCGCGGCCGAGCGCGGCCTGCTGCTGACGATCGAGGACATCCACTGGGCCGACCGCTCGACGCGCTCGTTCCTCGTCTTCCTCGCCTCAGCGCTCTGCAGCGAGCGCGTGCTGGTCGTCGCCAGCTACCGCCCCGACGAGCTGCACCGCCGCCACCCGCTGCGGCCGCTGCTGGCCGAGCTCGAGCGCGGCGCCAGCACGCGGCGCGTCGAGCTGCGGCCGCTGACGCGCGCCGAGCTGCGCGAGCAGCTGACCGACATCCTCGGCGCGGCGCCCGAGGAGGAGCTGCTGGAGCGCCTGTTCGACCGCTCGGAGGGCAATCCGCTGTTCGCCGAGGAGCTGCTCGCCGCCGGGCTCGACGGCCGCGGCGGGCTGCCGCCGACGCTGCGCGACACGCTGATGCTGCGGATCGAGCGGCTCGGCGGCGAGACGCAGGAGCTGCTGCGGCTGCTCGCGGTCGCGCGGCGGCTCGACCACGCGACGCTCGCCGAGACCGCCGCGCTCGACCCGCGCGTGCTGCGCGAGGCGCTGCGCGAAGCCGTCGCGGCGCACCTGATCGTCGCCGACGACGAGGGCCGCTACCGCTTCCGCCACGCGCTGCTGCGCGAGGTCGTCGCCGACGACCTGCTGCCGGGCGAGCGCGCCGAGCTGCACCTGGCGCTCGCGCGCACGTTGCAGGGGCGCGCCGCGACGCTGCCGGACGGCGGCGGGGCGCACCTGGCGGCCGGGATCGCGCACCACTACCTCGCCGCCGGCGACCAGCCGGCCGCGCTCGCCTCCGCCGTCCGCGCCGCGCGGGCCGCCGAGGCGATCCACGCCTCCGGCGAGGCGGCGGCGCTGTACGACCGCGCGCTAGAGCTGTGGGACCGCGTCGCCGACGCGGCGGCGCTCGCCGGCTGCGATCACGTCGACCTGCTCTACGAGGCCGCCTGGTCGACCGGCCGCACGCACGCGCCGGCCCGCGCCGAGTCGCTGCTGCGCGCGGCGTTGGGCGAGCTCGACGAGCGCGCCGACCCGCAGCGCGCCGGCCGCCTGCTCGACCAGCTGGCGCGCGAGCAGGTCGCGCTCGGCCGCTCGCGCGAGGGCGCCGAGACGCGGCGGCGCGCGCTGGCGCTGCTCGGCGACGAGCCGAGCGCCGCGCGGGCGGTGGTGATCTCCGGCCTGGCGCGCGACCTGATGCTCGAGTCACGCTACCGCGAGGCGGTCGAGGTCGCGCGCGAGGCGCTGGCGGCGGCCGCCGCGGTCGACGACGAGGTCGCGCAGATCCGCGCGCTGCATGGGCTCGGCGTCTCGCTCTTCGGCGTCGACCTGCCGGACGAGGGCGAGCGCGCGCTGCGCGAGGCGGTGACGCTGGCCCGCGCCGGCGGCTACCTGCAGACGGCCCTGGCCTCCTACACGAACCTCGCCGACGCGCTCGCCGGTGCCGGGCGCCTGGCCGAGGCGCGCCGGATCAACGACGAGGCGCTCGAGCTGGCCGCGGCCGAGGGCTTGCATGCGCGCTGGGCGCTGCTGCAGCGCGTCGAGCTGGCGATCGAGGCCGGCGACTGGCGCGCGGCCGAGGCGGCGCTGCCGGCGCCGGGCCGGCCGGCGATGGGCGTGACGTTCGTCTACGAGGCGCTCGATCGCGCCCAGCTGGCGCTCGGCCGCGGCGATCACGACGGCGCGCGGCGGCTGCTCGACCAGGCCGCGGACGTCGCCCGCGACTCGCGCGAGCCGCAGTGGATCGGCCCGCTCGGCGCGCTGCGCGCGGAGCTGGAGCGCCGCGGCGGCGACCTCGAGGCGGCGCGCGCGGCGATCGACGCGGCGCTCGACCGGCTCGACTTCTGCTCGGAGGACGTCCAGCGGATGGCGCGCGTGGCGGCGATCGGCGTCAGCGTCGAGGCCGACGCCGCCGTGCGGGCGCGCGACCTCGGTGACGACCCGGCGCCCGCGGTCGCCAACGCCGACCTGCTGCTGGCGCGCGTCGAGGCCTGCGCCGACGCCGAGCGCCCGCTCGAGGGCGCCTACCTGGCCAGCGCGCGCGCCGAGGCCGCTCGCGCGCGGGCCGCCGACGACCCGCAGCTGTGGGCCGCGGCGGCGGGCGCCTGGGGGCGGCAGCGGCGCCCGTACCGCGCGGCCGAGGCGCGCCGGCGCGAGGCCGAGGCGCGGCTCGCCGGCGGCGATCGCGACGCGGCGGCCTGCGGCGCGGCGCGGGCGCTGGAGTCGGCGCGCGCGATCGGCGCCGGCTGGCTGGCGGCGGAGGTCGAGGGCTTCGCGCTGCGCGCGCGGCTGCGCCTGGACCGCGAGCAGCCCGCCGAGGACGCGGCCGCCGCGACGGTCGCGGCGGACCCGTTCGGCCTGACGCCGCGCGAGCGCCAGGTGCTCGCGCTCGTCGCCGCCGGGCAGACGAACCGCGAGATCGGCGCGGCGCTCTACATGGCCGAGAAGACGGCGAGCGTCCACGTGTCGCGGATCCTCGCCAAGCTCGACGTCCGCTCGCGCACCGAGGCCGCGGCCGTCGCGCACCGCGTCGGGCTCGTCTGACGCTGCGCGTCGCGCGGTCGGCTCGCCCGGCGCCGCGCGTCGCGCCGCCGGCTCGGTTCGGCGCCGCTCGCGTTCCTCTGCCCGAACGGCCGCTTGCGCTCGCGCTCGCGCCATGGGAGGGTGGCGGCGCGATGAGCCCCGCGGGAGTCCCCGTCAGCACCGGCGCGCCGACGGCGCTGCGCCACCGCCGCTCCGCGCGCGCGTTGACGCCCGGGCAGCTCGCCGATCTGCGCAAGGCGGTCGAGCTGGCCCAGGGCATCGGCGACGACCGCGGCTACCAGAGCTGGGCCGGCGTGCACGGCCTGCCGCTGCCGATCTCCTGCACGCATCACAACCACCTCTTCCTGCCCTGGCACCGCGCCTACCTGTACCTGTTCGAGAAGGCGCTGCAGGACCGCGTCGCCGGCGTGACGCTGCCGTGGTGGGACTGGACGGTCGAGCACGCGCAGGGCATCCCGAACGCCTACACGAGCGCGCACCTGCCGCAGAGCACGGCGGCGAACCCGCTGCTGGACTCCGCGATCCAGCCGTCCGGCCGGCGCGACCGGAGCGAGACGCGCACCTGGCGCGAGCCGGGCCGCGACGGCCAGCTGCCGACGCCGGCGGAGCTGACCGCGGTGCTCGCCAACCGCGACTTCTTCACCTTCCAGACGCAGCTGGAGTCGATCCACGACGGCGTGCACGTCTGGGTCGGCGGCACGATGAGCGACATCTCGGTCGCCGCCTACGACCCGCTGTTCTGGGCGCACCACACGATGATCGACCGCGTCTGGCAGCTCTGGCAGCTGCAGCATCCCGGCGCCGGGCCGCCGGCCGCGCTGCTCGACCAGGCGCTGGCGCCGTTCCCGCTGACAGTGCGCGACACGCTCGACGTCGCGCAGCTCGGCTACGACTACGCCGTCGGCACGACGGCCGCGACAGGACCGTCCGCCCATGGTTGACCGCTACACGACGGCGCCGATCGAGCTGCCGGCGGACGCCGGCTTCGCCCGCGCCGACCTGATCTTCCTCGGCCTCGACCACTCCGGCGCCTCGTTCGAGGCGCGGCTGTTCCTCGACGCGCCTGATGTCGACCACGCGGCCGGCCGCGACCACCCGGCCTACGTCGGCTCGTTCTATCTGTTCGGCCACGGCGGCTGCTTCGGCGACGTCGGCCACTGCGACGTGCCGCGCACGCGCGCGGCGTTCGACCTGCGCCCGCCGCATCAGCTGCTGCCGGCGACGCGCGTCGTCACGGTCAGCGACGCGATCCGCGCCCGCGCCGGCCGCCAGCCGACGACGACGCTGACGGTCGTCGCGCACGCCGCCGCCGACAACGCGAACGACGTGCTCGCGTTCGCCACCGTGCGGCTCGCCGTCTACGCCGGCTGAGCCGGCGGCGCTCCTACTGCAGCGCCGCCTCGAGCACGGTGCGCGCGATCGGCGCCGCCGCGGTGCCGCCCGCGCCGGCGCTGACGAGCATCACCGCGACCGCGACCTTCGGGTGGTCGGCGGGGGCGAAGGCGACGAACCAGGCGTCGGTGTTCTCCGGGTCCGGCGTGCCGTTCGACGGCTCGTCCTTGAGCTCGGCCGTGCCCGTCTTGCCCGCCACCTCGACGCCGGGGATCGCCGCCGCCGTGCCGGTGCCGCCGCTGACGACGCCGAGCATCATGTCGCGGACCTGGCCGGCGACCTTCGTCGAGACGGCGCGGCGCTTGTGCAGCGGCGCGGTCGCGACGATCCGCGGGCTGATGTGGACGCCGTGGTTGGCGATCGTGGCGCCGACCGCCGCCATCCCGAGCGGCGTCGCCTGGTCCTTGTTCTGGCCGATCGCGCTCGAGCCGACGGCGAGGCTGTCGCCGAGCTCGGACGGCTGCGGGATCGAGTTCGTCTTCGCCGCCGGGATCGCGAACGGCTCGTTGAAGCCGAAGCGCTCGGCCATGTCGACGAGCTTGCCGGCGCCGAGCTTGGCGCCGAGCGGCGCGAAGACCGAGTTGCAGGAGTCCGCGAACGAGGACGCCAGGCTGCCGCCGCAGGTCTCGTTGTTGGCGTTCGCGAGCTTGACGCCGGAGAGCGTCGTGGAGCTCTCCTCGGGGTAGGAGCTCGACGGCGTCGCGACGCCGTGCTCGAGCGCCGCCGCGAGCGTGATGATCTTGAAGGTCGAGCCCGGCGGCTGCAGCGCCGACACGGCCAGCCCGGCGAGCGCCTCGACGGCGCCGTCGTTGGGGTCGATCACGGCGATGCCGCCGAGCGCGCCGTTCAGCGCCGCCAGCGCCGTGTCCTGCAGGCCGAGGTGGATCGTCGTGTGCAGCGAGCGCGGCTTGACCTGCTTGACAGAGGCGATCGTGCGGCTGCCGAAGCGCAGCGTCTCGCTCGGCCTGCCGGCCAGCCGCTCGTCGTAGATCCGCTCCAGGCCGGTCGCCGGCTTGCCGTCCTGCGCGGGCGTGCCGGCGATCGAGGCGCCGGTCGGGTCCGAGTTCAGGACCCTGCCGGAGGCGTCGTAGATGCTCGCCCGCGTCGGCTTCGCGCCCTGGCGCCGGCGCACCTGCTCGTCGCCGCGCAGCCCGGGCAGCCGCAGCGCCGGCGTCCAGGCGATCTTCGCCGTCTCGCCCTCCTCATGCACGGGAAGCGCGACGCTGCCGCGCAGCGTGCCGAAGTCCTGCGTCTTGACGGTCACGGGCACGCGGACCTCGCCGTGCTTGACCGGGCCGAGCGCGCCGAGCGCGAGCGACGTCAGCGTCGACTGGCGGTAGGCGGAGCGGTACTCGCGCGCGAACGCGGCGCGCGAGGTCGCCGCCTGCGACTTCGCGTCGAGCAGGTTCCACATCGCGCCGTAGTCCTGCGTGGACCAGGCGGCGGCGAACGCCTTCGCCGTCTCGGGCCGGTGGTCGGGCTTGAAGACCGCGCGCACGACGAGGACGACCGCGACGACGGCGACGATCGCCAGCACGAGCAGCGCGATCGCGCGCGTCGGGAACGAGCGGCGCTGCGGCGGCCGGCGCCGGTGCGCGGCGGCGCCACCGCCGCTGCTGCCGGCCATGAAGGGCGAGCCGGCGCGCGACGTCGGGCGCGGGCGGGATGATCGGCTACGGCGATTCGCTGCCACGGCCCCCAGGAATACCCGGTCTCGCGGACGACGTCCCGTACCTTCGCCCAGGAATGTCCGCGGCGGCCGCGCTCGTGCGCGTCCGCGGGGGAGCGGAGGCCGCGCCGGCGCCCGCTCCCTGCCGCGTCACGATCAGGTGCCGCTGGTGCTCTTGCCGTCGATCATCTTGCCGACGTTGTCCAGGAACGAGCTGGGCGTGGCGCCGGGATCGAGCGTCGTCAGCTTGCCGCCGCTCGGGCCGGCGAGGAACGACGGCGTCGCGGTGAAGCTGTGCTGCTGGAACTCCTGCTGGGTCTGCTTGACCTCGTCCGCGACCTTCTTGGAGTTCGCGTCGGCGAGCAGCTTCTTGACGTTCAGGCCGGGCACGCCCTTGGCCATCTGCGTCGCGAAGGCGTCGTTGTCGTAGTCGACGGTCTCGTCCTTCTGGTTGTAGTACCAGAGCTTCGAGAACTCCCACATCTTGTTCTGCTCGGCCGCCGCCCAGGCGTAGCGGGCGCCCTTGTAGGTCCACGGCTGGATGAAGCCGAACGGCTTGAACTGGATCTTCAGCTGCCCGCTGCGGACGTACTTGTCGACCACCTGCGGCATCAGCGAGTCCGAGTACTCCTTGCAGGCCGGGCAGTTGATGTCGCCGTACTCGATCAGCGTGTGCTTGGCGTTGGGATCGCCGAGCGTGTCGCCGCTCTGCTGGATGCCGTTGAACTCCTCCGCCGCGAGCGACTGGCCCGCGACTTGCTCGTTGCCCTTCTTGGTCGGGCCCTTGGCGCCGCCCGAGGAGACGATGATCGCCACCACGACGATCACCGCGGCGAGCCCGATCAGGCCGCCGAATTGGATCAGCCGGCGCCGCCGAGCCGCTTCGGCGGCGGCTCGGCGCTCCGCCTCCTGGCGTTGGGCGCGGGCCTGCTCACGCCGCTGCTTGCGGCTTGGCTGCATCGTTGCCATGAGCAAGAGAGTGGCGAGATTTCATGAGAGGAAGTAAAAGAATTTCGCAAGATGCGCCCGCGGCTGCGAGGCCAGATGTTTCGACGCTGACAATCTGCCGTCGTGTGAGCGTTCACGGCCGCTGTGCGAGGATGCCGAGCCATGGACTACCGGCAATTGGGGCGCTCCGGCCTGCGGGTCTCGGCGCTCACGTTGGGGACGATGACGTTCGGCGGCGGGGGCAGCTTCGCCAAGGTCGGCAGCACCGGCGTCGACGGCGCGCGGCGGCAGGTCGACATGGCGCTCGACGCCGGCGTGAACCTGATCGACACGGCCGACGTCTACTCGCACGGGCTGTCCGAGGAGATCGTCGGCGCGGTGCTCGACGGCCGCCGTGAGCGGGTGCTGCTCGCGACCAAGGCGCGGATGCGGATGTCGGACGCGCCGAACGACGGCGGCGCCGGCCGCCAGCACCTGATCGCCTCGCTCGAGCGCAGCCTGCGGCGGCTGCGCACGGACCACGTCGACCTCTACCAGATCCACGAGTGGGACGGGGAGACGCCGCTCGAGGAGACGCTGTCGACGCTCGACGCGCTCGTCAAGGCGGGCAAGATCCGCTACGTCGGCGTCTCCAACTACGCCGGCTGGCAGCTGCTGAAGGCGCTCGGCACGTCCGACCGGCTCGGGCTCGAGCGCTACGTCAGCGAGCAGATCCACTACTCGCTGCAGGCGCGCGAGGCCGAGTACGAGCTGCTGCCGGCCGCGATCGACCAGGGGCTCGGCGTCCTCGTCTGGAGCCCGCTCGCCGGCGGGCTGCTGGCCGGCCGCTACCGGCGCGGCCGGCCGCAGCCCGAGGGGCGCCAGCTGGCCGGCTGGGGCGAGCCGCCCGTGCGCGACGAGGACGCGCTCTACGACGTCGTCGACGTGCTCGTCGAGATCGCCGAGGGGCGCGGCGTCTCGCCGGCGCAGGTCGCGCTCGCCTGGCTGCTCGAGCGGCCGGCCGTCACGTCCGTGATCGTCGGCGCGCGCACCGACGCGCAGCTCGCCGACAACCTCGCCGCCGCCGAGCTGCGGCTGAGCGCGGACGAGCGCGCGCGGCTGGACGCCGTCAGCGCGCCGCCACTGATCTACCCGTACTGGCACCAGGCGCGCACGGCGCGCGACCGGCTCTCGGCCGCCGACCTGGCGCTGCTCGGCCCCTACCTGGACTGAGCCGGAGCGAGCGCCGCGGGACCCGTCCGCGGCGCTCACCGGCCTCCACCGGACTCAGGAGGTCCAGTCGGCGGGCGTCAGCGGCAGCGCCAGCGCCGCCTGCCAGGTCGCCGGATCGGTCTCGCCGCTGACCGGCAGGCCCTTGGCGCTCTGCAGCTGCTGGACGGCGCTCTGCGTCGCGGCGTCGAAGACGCCGGTGACCTTGACCGCCGGGTAGTCGGACGCGAGGTGCTCCTGCAGCCAGACGACCTCGTCGCTCTTGTTGCCCTTGGCCAGCGACGGCCAGCCGGGATCGGGGTTGACGACCGGCGCGACGGACGTCGAGATCGCCGGCCAGAGCGCCGCCGGCGTCTCCTGCCAGTCCCACCAGGACAGGCTCGGCATGCCGTAGCCGGCCCAGATCGCGCGGAAGCGCTGCACGTCGCCGGCCGAGACGCCGCCGTAGGTCTGGCCGAGCGCGGCGATCGGCACGCCGTAGATGCGGTTGTGCGCGTAGGCGTGCGCGCTGGCCGCGTCGACCGAGTCGCCGATGTCCTTCCAGTAGACCTGCGGCAGGTTGGCCTGCGCGCCGCCCGGGCCGAGGAAGACCGAGTACGGCAGCTGCGGGTGGAAGTCGACGTAGGGGAAGGAGGTCAGCCCGATCGGGAACTCCGGGCCGACGGCGGCGCGCAGGTCCGCCATGTAGGTCTGCGCCGCCGCGTAGCGGCCCTCGTACTGCTTCTCGGCGTCGATCACGAAGCAGTCGGCGCCGTCCTGCGCCGCGACCGCCGCGGCCGCCGCCTCGCGGGCCGGGTTCGTGCCGTAGACGTACTGCCAGCCGCAGACGTGCAGCCCGTTGGCGTGCAGCGCCTGCACGAGGCCGGGGTTGAACTGCGTCCAGTCGTCGCTGTCGGTCCCGTCGGCGCTCTTGATGTAGACGGTCGAGATGCCGTACTGGTGCGCCTTGGCGACGATCGTCGGCAGCAGCCCGCCGTCGCTCTTGGCCAGCTGCCAGATCCACATGCCGCTGCCGGCGAAGACGGCCGGCAGCGTGCCCTGCTGCGTCGTCGGCGCCGGCGCCTTGATCGGCGGCGGCGCCGTCACCGTCAGCCGCTTGGCGTTCGAGCGCCGGCCGGCGTGGTCGGAGACGGTCAGCGAGACGGCGCCGGCGCGCGTCCCGGGCGGGACGCGGACGACCCAGCCGGTCTTGGTCCGCTGCAACTTCGCCGCCAGCGCGCCCTTGGACCAGCGGAACGCGACGCGCATGCCGTTGCTGAGCCGGCTGCCGCTCAGCTGGACCTGCTTGCCGATCGCCACGTTGACCTTCGTGGCGCTGCAGCCGGCGGCCTTCGCCGGCACGCAGCGGATCCTCGCCAGGGCCGGCTTGGGGGTGTGCGCCGCCTGCGCGGTCGCGGGCACGGTGACCGTGCCGACGCCGAGCGCAACCAGCGTGATGGACATCCATCGTGCTCCCGTCACGCCTCACCGAACAGGTGAGTCGCACGGAAGTTCCGGCCTGGCGGCCAACTACCCTGGCCTGTCGATGCGCTGGGCACCGAATCGCTACGAGCGCCCGCCGCACGTCGGGGCGCGGGTGCTCGTGCGCTCGGCCGTCGCCGCCGTCGCGATCATCCTCGTGACCGGCGCGGGCGTCGCGGCGGCGCTCTACATCCAGCTCGGCTCGCCGGACAAGATCGCGCCGCTGCCCAAGGGCGCCGTGGCGCCGGCGCCGATCAAGCACGTGCACGTGACGCCGGTCACGCCGGGCGGGCCGCGCACGATCCTGGTGCTCGGCTCCGACCGCCGCGCCAAGAGCTCCAAGGACGCCGCGCTCGGCTTCACGCCGCGCTCGGACACGATCCTGCTGGTCCGGCTGGACCCGAAGAGCAAGCGCATCGCGACGCTGTCGATCCCGCGCGACCTCGCGGTGACGATCCCCGGCTACGGCCTGGACAAGATCAACGCCGCCTACACCGACGGCGGCGCGGCGCTGACGCTCGACACGATCAAGAGCCTGTTCGAGACGGCGACCGGCAAGACGTTCCCGATCAACAGCGTCATCGACATCGACTTCGACGGCTTCCAGCGCGCCGTCAACTACGTCGGCGGCGTCTGGATCGACGTCGACCACGACTACTACATCCCGCCCGACTCGGGCGTCTCGGCGATCGACCTGAAGGCCGGCTACCAGCGGCTGGTCGGCTCGCAGGCGCTCGCCTACGTGCGCTTCCGTCACACCGACTCGGACCTCTACCGCGCCGCTCGCCAGCAGGACTTCCTGCGCCAGGCCGCCAACCAGCCGGCGGTGCGGCGCGTCGAGAACACGACGGACGGCCGCAGGCTGCTCGGGATCATGCGCGAGTACATGCACACCGACAAGGACTTCTGGACGCGCAAGAACCTGTTCGGGATGCTCAAGACGGCGGTCTACCTGGGCCTGGGGCACGCGCCGGTCAACCAGATCCAGTTCACCGGCGTCCAGGACGCGCCCGATCCGGAGACCGACACGCGCCTGTACATCAGCCAGCCCTCGCTGGCGGCGATCGCCAGCCAGTTCCTGACCGGCAAGGGCAGCAAGAACCCCAAGCGCGTCAAGCACACGACCGCGCATCGCAAGGTCACGGCGTCGAAGGTCAGCGGGCTCGAGTACGCCAAGCCGCTGGGCGAGAACCTGGCGGTGCTGGCCGACGCCAAGCTCGACTTCCCGTTCTACTTCCCGGCCTACCGGACGATCGGCTCGCGCTACGAGGGCAGCGACTCGCCGCGCATCTACAAGCTGACCGACGAGGCCGGCAAGCGCCACGAGGCCTACCGGCTGGTGATCGCCAAGGGCGGGCCGGGCGAGTACTACGGCGTCCAGGGCACGACCTGGCGCAACCCGCCGATCCTCGACGCGCCCGATCGCGTCATCCGCCAGAACGGCCGCAGGCTGCTCGAGTTCTACGACGGCTCGCACCTGCGGCTGATCGGCTGGAAGACGCCGCGCGCCGTCTACTGGGTCTCGAACACGGTCACGCACTCGATCGCGAACTCGCGCCTGGTCGCGATCGCGGCCTCGCTCACGCACCTCAAGCAATAGTCCGTGCGCGACGCGACTTTCGCGTCCGACTCGGGTTGGATGGCCCCGATGCCGCGCTCTGTTCGTGTCCTGCTGGCGGCGGTCGCGCTCGCGCTGCTCGCCGCGCCGACGCCCGCCCATGCCGATGCCTGCCCCGGCGCCGCCGTCTGCCCGTACGCCGCCGCCGCCGTGGTCGGCCAGCGCGCCGAGGGCGTGCTGCGCTTCCCGCAGGCGGTCGCCGTCGGCCCCGACGGCTCCGTCTACGTCGCCGACCAGTACAGCCACGCGATCCAGGTCTTCTCGCCCGCCGGCGTGTTCGAGCGCGAGCTCGGCTCCTCCGGCGCGGCGCCGGACGGGCTGACGTCCGTCGGCGGGGTCGCCGTCGCCTCCGACAACAGCGTCTACGTCGCCGACGGCTCGAACCGGATCGTCCGCTTCGCCGCCGACGGCAGCGTGCTGGACAGCTGGGGCAAGACCGGCAGCGGCGTCGGCCAGCTCAACTTCGGCGCCGGCCTCGGCAACGCGTCCGGCGCCGGCGGCGGCATCGCCGTCGGCAACGGCATGGTCTACGTCGCCGACACGCGCAACGACCGGATCGAGCGCTTCGCGGCCGACGGCTCGCACGCGACGGTGATCGTCCCGCCGGGCCGGCTCTCGCGCCCGCAGGGGATCGCGCTCTCGGGCTCGCGGCTGATCGTCGCCGACGACGACCACCACCGGCTGGCCGTCTTCGACACCGGCGGGCGCTTCATCAAGGCCGTCGGCTCCGGCCCCGGCGCCAAGCCGGGCCAGCTGAGCAACCCCTACGACGTCGCCGTCGACCCGTCAGGGCGCCTCTACGTCGCCGACGACTCCAACCACCGCGTCGTGCGCTACGGGCCGGCATCCGGCTACGCCTACCGGGCGCGCTTCGGCTCCTACGGCTCGGCGCTCGGGCAGATGGAGTACCCGCGCGGGATCGGCGCCGACGCGGCCGGCAACAGCTACGTCGCCGACCCCGGCAACAACCGGATCGACGCCTTCAACATCGGCGGCACGCCGCTGCGCGCGTTCGGCACGTCCGGCCGCAACCCCGGGCAGTTCATCATGCCGATGGGCGTCGGCTCGGACGCGAGCGGGCTGCGCGCCGTCGCGGACTCGATCGTCGGCCGCGTGCAGCTGCTGAACCCGGACGGCTCGGTCGCCGCCGTCTACGGCTCGCCGGCGCCCGGGCCGACGCTGCTGCCGGACCCGGTCGCGACCGCCTTCGACGGCGCCGGCACGGCCTACGTGCTCGACCAGCAGCGCGGCGCGATCCTCGTCTTCGACCGCAACGGCAAGATCGTCAAGACGATCGGCTCGCGCGGCACCGGCGCCGGGCACCTGCTGGCGCCGTCGGCGCTGGCGCTCGACGCGGCCGGCGACATCTACGTCGCCGACACCGGCAACGGCCGCATCGCGCACTTCACCGTCAACGGCGGCTACGTCGGCTCGCTCGGCAGCTTCGGCTCGCCGCGCGGCGTCGCCGTCACGCCGGACGGCTCGCGGATCTACGTCGCCGACGCCGGCACCGACCACATCTACGTGATCGCGCCGAGCGGCCAGGACATCAGCCAGTTCAGCGGCCCGGGGACGAAGCCCGGCAAGCTCAAGCAGCCGGCGCAGATCGCGCTCGACGCGGCCGGCACGCTGTGGGTCGCCAACCGCGGCAACCACCGCGTCGACGCCTTCGGCCTCGACGGCAAGCCGGTCGCCGAGTTCGGCCAGCGCGGCACCGGCACGGGCCAGTTCGAGGATCCGACCGGGATCGACGTCAACTGCCAGGGCCTGATCACCGTCGCCGACACGAACAACAACCGCGTGCAGCAGTTCAGCGGCGGCGCGGCCGCGCCGTGCGCGCCGCTGCCGGCCGTCCAGAGCCCGCCGCCGCCGGTGCTGCCGACCGCGCCGCCGCCGGTGCCGCCGCAGCTGACGGTCAAGCAGGGCGCCGTGCACGGGCTGCTCGCGCGTCGCACGCTGCCGCTGCAGGTGCGCTGCGACGTGCCCTGCACGATCGCGGTCGTCGCCAAGGTGCGGGACCGCGCGACGCCCAAGAAGGGGCACGCGCGCGCCGCCGCGACGCTCTCCTTCAAGGCCGTCTCGATCGCTGCCGGCAAGTGGGCGACCGTCAAGGCGAAGCTGTCCGCGGCGCAGGTCGCGAGCCTGCGCAAGCAGCTCGGCCGGCACACCGGGCTGCTCGCGCGCGTGCAGGTGACGGCGTCGACGAGCAACAGCGCGCCGACGACCGTCAGCAAGAGCTACGACGTGACGACGAGCTGAGCGCGCTCAGCCGGCCGTCACGTCGCGGCGCAGGAACGTCGTGAAGCTCCACGCCAGGCAGGGCAGCGCGTAGGCCGCAGAGACCCAGGCCGAGCGCGCGATCGGCGCCCAGTCGATCGGCTCGCGCAGCAGGCCCTGCCAGGCGTCGAACTGCGTCGAGAGCAGGTAGGGGTGCAGGAAGGCGAGCGCGTTGATCGATCCCAGCAGCTGCATCAGCAGCGAGATCAGCAGCGTGCCGACGACCGACGCGGCGGAGTTGTGCGTGGTCGTCGACAGCAGCAGCGCGATCGCGCAGACGGCGATCGTCGGCAGGAAGTAGGCGGCCGAGGCGCCGGCCAGCAGCACCAGCCCGCGGCCGACGCCGACCGTCGTCCCGGACAGCGAGGTGAGCGGGTGCAGGCCCCAGAAGGCGCCGCCGGCGACGAGCCCGACGCCGACGAAGACGATCAGCGCCAGCGCGGCGTAGGTCAGCGCCGCGAGCAGCTTGGCGGCGAAGACCTGCCAGCGCTCGGCCGAGCGCGTCAGGATCGTCTTCAGCGTGCCGTTGCCGTCCTCGTTGGCGACGATGTCGCCGGCGACCAGCGCCGTGACCAGCGGGAAGAACCAGTAGGCGCCGAAGATCAGCGCGACGAGCGGGATCGCGAGGCCCGACTCGCGCACGTAGCGGCCGAACGGGATGCCGTCGACGCCGCCGTCCTCGGTCAGCAGCGAGCCGACGAAGATCGCCGGGATCGCGAACGCGGCGCCGAGGCCGAGGTAGGTCCGCTTCTGGGCGCGCAGCTTCAGCAGCTCCCAGCGGTAGATCGCGCCGACGCGCGGGCGCCGCGGCGGGCCGGTCGCGGCGGCCGCGGCCGCCGCCGCGGACGGCTGGTCCTCGCGCGCGAGCGGCGCGCTCGAGCTGGCGACGCTCACGCCGCACGCTCCGCCGGCGCCGCGGCGCGCGCGCCGGCGTCCTCGGTGAGGCGGAAGAAGAGCTGCTCGAGCGTCGCCGTGCGCGGCACCAGCGCCAGCAGCCCGATGCCGTTCCAGGCCAGCTCGCGCGTCAGCTCGGCGACGGCCGGCTCGTCCGCCGCGAACGCGATCGCGCCGTCGCGCCGCTCGACGTCGCGGATGCCGGCGGCGCCGGCGGCGATCGTCTGCGCGCGGGCGTCGTCGGTCGTGCGCAGCCCGTAGCGGCCGGCGCTGTCGGCGAGCAGCTCGGCGAGCGCGCCCTCGTAGACGACGCGGCCGCGGTTGACGATCGCGACGCGGTCGCAGAGCTCCTCGACCTCGCTCATCAGGTGCGAGGAGAGCAGCACCGTCAGCCCGTCGCCGGCGAGCCGCTGCACGAGCTCGCGCATGTCGCGCATGCCGGCCGGGTCGAGCCCGGTCGTCGGCTCGTCGAGCAGCAGCAGCCGCGGGTCGCGCAGCAGCGCGCCGGCGATCCCGAGCCGCTGGCGCATGCCGTGCGAGTAGCCGTGCACGCGGTCGTGCTGGCGCGTCGTCAGGTCGACGGTCGCGAGCGCGCCGTCGATCCGCTCGGCGGCGTCGCCGCCGTCGAGCGTCGCGACCAGCTCGAGGTTGCGGCGCGCCGACAGGTAGGGGTAGAAGCGCGGCGCCTCGACGAAGCCGGCGACGCCGTCGAGCGCGCGGGCGCCGTCGAGCAGCGGGTCGCGGCCGAACAGCCTGGCGCTGCCCGCGTCCGGCCGGATCAGCCCGAGCAGCATGCGCAGCGAGGTCGTCTTGCCGGCGCCGTTCGGGCCGAGGTAGCCGTAGACGTCGCCGCCGCGCACGGTCAGGTCGACGTGGTCGACGGCGGTCACGTGGCCGTAGCGCTTGACCAGCCCGCGCGCCTCGATCGCCGGCGCGCTCACGTCAGCGCACGGGCCGCGTTCTCGGCCGCCAGCGGCGGCACCGAGCCGAGCACGACGTAGCCGACGCCGGCGTGCTGGAAGCGCACGACGGTGCCGAGCGCGGTCGCCAGCTCCGTGCCGGTCGCGCCGTTGACGTTGACGGTCGGCAGCTTCAGGGCGGCGCCGAGGTCGCCGCTCGCGCCGGCGCCGCCCGGCTGCGCCGGCGTCTGGATCACGGCGATCGCGCCGAGGCCCTGGCCGTAGCTGACGATCGCGCCGGTCTCGCCGCCGGCGCGGAGCAGGCGCACGTCCTTGCGCGGCAGGCCGGCGAGCGTGTCGGGCGCCGCGATCGTGAAGCCGACCTGCTTCTGGACGGCAGCCAGGCCGTCGACCGGAGCGCCGCCGGCGCCGTGGCTCGGCGTGCCGAGCGCCGGCGCGCCGAGCTGGACCAGCTTGGCGCCGGCCGGCGGCGTCGTGTCGAAGGTCGCGTCGCCGATCTTGCCGTAGGCGATCGAGGTCGCCGCCAGCTCGATCACCGGCGCGCTCTGGCCCTGCGCGTAGATCGCGGCGCGCAGCGGCACGCCGTGCGCGGCGTCGAAGGCGAGCTCGGCGGCGCCGAGCAGGCCGCCGTCGTCCTTCGGCGCGATCCGCACCGTGTAGCTGGGCCGGCCGGCGGTCGTCCCCGGCTGCGCGCCGGAGACGCTCCAGAGCTTGCCGAGCTGGGCGAGCGCCTTGTCGACGCCGGCCAGCGTCAGCGGTGCGCCGCCGGGGTGCGCCGTGCCGTCGCCGCTGCTGGGGAGCGTGCCGACGTAGGCGGTGTTCGAGCCGGCGTCGTAGATGCTGAAGCGGCCGTCGGCGACGACGATCTGGGCGTCGCCGGCGCTCGACTGCAGCTCCAGCCGCAGGCGGCCGTCGTTGGACAGCCAGAGGCGGCCGTCGGCGCCGGTCATCACGGGCGAGCCGCTGCCCTGCGGCAGCGTGCCGGAGGGCAGCAGGTTGTTCGTGAAGTGGATCCGCGCCGTGACGCCCTGGACCGGCGGCGCGTCGACGGCGTCGACGATCGCCCGGTCGAGCGGCTTCGGCGCCGGCTTGGCGGCGCCGCCGAGCGCCGCCTGGGCGATGCCGGCGGCGCCGGCGAGGACGACGATCGCGCCGGCGATCGCGAGCAGCTGGCGGGTGGAGATGGTGCGCAGTCGTCTCATGGGGAGGAGGGCCCTTCGTCGCTGGACGAGGCAGTTCTAAGCGCGCTCTCTGACAACTCCTTGATAGCGGGAGCGAAGACGAGCGTGAAGCGCGAGCCGTCCAGCTCGACGCGGCCGCCGTGGCGCTCGACGATCGAGCGGACGATCGCCAGGCCGAGCCCGGAGCCCTCGCCGCGGGCGCCGGGCGCGCGCCAGAAGCGCTCGAAGGCCCGCTCGCGGTCGACCGGCCCGGGACCCTCGTCGCTGACGGCGAGCGTCGGGCCGTCGACCTCGATCGCGATGCGGCCGCCGGGCGGGCCGTGGCGGCGCGCGTTGCGCACGAGGTTGCCGACGGCGCGCGCGAGCGCCGCGGCGTCGCCGACGATCGCGCCCGGCGCCCGCACCGTGACCTGCGCGTCGACGTCGGTCGCGGCGGCCGCGCGGGCCAGCTCGGCGAGATCGACGCGCTCGCGCGCGAGCGGCGCGCCGGCGTCCTCGCGCGCCAGCGCCAGCAGGTCGTCGAGCAGCGTCCCGAGCCGCGCCGCGTCGGCCTCGATCTCGGCCAGCACGTCGGCGTCGGCGCCGTGGCGGGCGACGTAGGCGGCGTTGCCGCGCAGCGAGGTCAGCGGCGTGCGCAGCTCGTGCGAGGCGTCGCCGACGAAGCGGTGCTCGGCCTCGCGGGCGCGCTCGAGCGAGGCGAGCATGCCGTTCAGCGTGTCGGCGAGCTGGCGCACCTCGTCGTGCGTGGCGGGAGCCGGCAGCCGCGCGGCGGCGTCCTGCGAGCGCGCGATCGACTGCGCGCCGGAGGACAGCCGCGTCAGCGGCCGCAGCGCCCGGCGCGTCAGCAGCGTCGCGCACGCCGCGGCGAGCAGCGCGGCGCCGAGCGCGCAGAGCAGGATCAGCCTGCGCGCACGGTCGAGCGTGCGATCGATGTCGCTGGTCGTGCCGGCGACGATCACGGCGCCGCCGGCGGCCGCGCCGCGGCCGAGCGGGCCGAGCGGCGCGGCGTAGACGCGCAGCGCGTCGCTGCCGAGCGCGTCGTCCTGGAACGCCGGCCGGCGCTCGCGCAGCGCGCTGCGGACGGCGTCATCGTTGGCCAGCACGCGGCCGCCGAGCGCGCTCGAGCGCGCGACCAGGCGCCCGCGCGCGTCGATCACCTGCACGAACAGCGTGCTGCCGGTGAGCCGGCCCTCGAGCGCGCCGGGCGCCGTCAGCTCGGCCGGCGCGCTGGCGCTCAGCTGCGCGACGTCGGCGGCGCGCCGGCGCAGCGAGTCATCGAGCGAGCCGCGCAGCTCGCGGCCGAGCAGGTTCGGCACGGCGATCACCAGCAGCAGCACCGCCAGCACGATCGCGGCGGCCGTCGCGGCCGCGACGCGCGTGCGCAGGCTCACGCGCGGTCGAGCCGGAAGCCGACGCCGCGCACCGTGTGGATCAGCGGCGGCTCGCCGAGCTTGCGGCGCAGGTAGGCGACGTAGCGGTCGACGGCGTTCGGCGTGGCGACGTCCTCGCCGCCCCAGACGCGCTCCAGCGCCAGCTCGCGCGAGACGACGCCGCGCGCGTTGCGCAGCAGCAGCTCCAGCAGCTCGGCCTCGCGGCGCGTCAGCTCCAGCTCGCTGCCGCCGCGCCGGGCGCTGCCGGTCTCCGGATCGAGGACGACGTCGGCGAAGGCGAGCCGCTCGGCCGGCGGCGGCTGGGTGCGGCGCAGCAGCGCGCGCACGCGCGCGCTCAGCTCCTCGACCTCGAACGGCTTTCCAACTGAGTCGGTTCTCGCCGGGCTGTTCGGGCCGGTCCCGATCGGCGGTGTGCGATGAGGAAGCTCGCTCTGCTGCTGGCCGCGCTCGCTCTGCTCGCCGCCAGCTCTGTTGCTGAGGCCGTCGACCGGCCCGACCACCACCCGATCATGGAGGCGACCCGATGAGCTTCACCGACAGCGACGTGACCGCGCTCGCCGCGAAGCTGGGCATGGACCTGCTCGACCAGAAGGCGGCCGGTGACGGCCTGTTGTACGTGATCCCGTGGGACTCGCTGGTGGAGCAGTCGGCGCTGCTCGGCCAGGCGCTCTGGGTCCTGCGGGAGGAGGGCCGCGAGATCGCGATGACGCTGGTCGACGCGGAGGGCGGCCGTGGCGTGCTCCTCCGGGACGTCACGGAGATGATCGCCGCGCCGGAGTAGCCTCCCGATCGGACGGACCGGCGTTGCAGGCGCTGAAGGTCCCGTCCGGCGCGTGCGCGATCCTCCCTCACGGGTCAGACCGTCTCGAAGCCCGCCGTTGCCCGGCGGGCTTCGTGCTTCTCTGGACGTCCGCAGCGGGCCGTAGCCTCTCGCGGCAGAGTCGTCAACCGCCGCCCAGGCCGACGAACTCCCGCCCCGTCGCTGGTTCCCTTCCCGGCGGCGGGGCGCTCTGACGTCTGGGGCTCTATAAGCCCGCGTCCCCTCCGGCATTCCGTCTCCCCCGGCCGGTAGACCCATCCGAACGGCCGCGGTCAGAGGCGGCCAGACGACCGAAGGGAGCAGCATCCATGCAGGACGCGCAGGAGCAGGCAACGTGACCGCGACCATCGCGGGCCAGCGAGTCGCGCTCGATGACGTCGCGTACGCGCTCGACCGCTGCGGGATCGCGTACGACCAGCGAGCCCGCAACATCGAAGCCGACTGCCCGACCTGCGCCCGGAAGGGCCGACGCTCCCGCCGCAAGGTCGTCATCCGCAACTCGACGATCCCCGGCAGACTCGAAGCTCACGCGTTCTGCGGCTGCAAGCTCGTCGACATCGCCCAAGACCTCGCTCTACCTCCGAGCGCTCTACTCGGCTACCCGTCTACCCGAGACGTTCGCGGAGAGCCGAACCGGAGAGAGACTGACCGCGTTCCTGCTAACGCTCATCGTAGGGGCGTCACTTTGGCGGTATCGAGGCTGCCGGGCCGGAACAAGAAGAGCCTGATGGCGACGGCGGAGGAGCTTGATCGCCGACTCGCTCGGGCCGCGAAGACTGGCGATGCCTGGGTGTCGATGGGGAGCCGCGATGGCGCTGACGAGACGGGCGGCCATCGCCGGTCCGTGCAGCGCGATCTGGACCGGCTCGTGCAGGCCCGGATCGTCATGGAGCGCCCGACGCCAGCGCCGGACGAGAAGGTGGAGACGTCGCGCGGCGAGGTGCCGAAGTCCGGCGTGAAGCAGTACCGGCTGACCGCGGAGGCGGAGAACTTCCGCTGGGTCGCGCGACGGCGCCACGAGATGCCCGCGGACGAACTCGACGCCGCCGATCGCGCTGCCGGTTTCGCGCCGGACCTCAACCTAGAGTCGACGGCTCCTACCCCGGAAGGAACCTCGTCATGCGCAGCCACATCGACCCACTCGACCAGCGGCCCGACACGCTCGACGGGCCGGACCCGATGGTCATCGTCGTCGACCCGGAGCGCGTCGTGTCCCGGCTCGTCGCCGATCCCAACGGGCGGCTCTGGGCCGCGGCGCTCATCGACGCCGACACCGGCGAACTCATCGTGAACCTGCGCGTGCCCGACGACGCGGCCGACACGATCCTGCTCGCCGCGTAGCGGTGCCTCCCCGCGGTCCGGACCCCGTACGCCTCCTCGACAAGACCGGCGCGTACACCAGCCAGTTCGCTCATGCACTCCGGTCCGGCAACGTCCTCGAACCCGAAGCGGTGGACCACGCCACCCAGGAACGCCTGAGCGACCGGGCCGCCGTCGACCGATCGAACCAGCGGCTCACGACGCGCGCCGACCTCGCCAAGAGCCCGGCCGCCGTCCGCCTCGCTCGCTGCAAGGCGCAAGCGAAGGCGACGCGGACCGACGTCCATCGAGAACTCCGGCTCGTCAAGCTCGCGATCACGAACGGGCGGAAGCCCGAGCACGTCGCGCGACGGCTCGCCTGCCTCGAAGCGAAGCTCTGGCCCGACCTACCCGCGGCCTGAGCCAGCGCTGCGTGACAGCAAGCGGCGTCGACGAGCCGAAACGACACGGCTGCCGACGAGACGATTCGACTCCTCGATGAACCGAAGCCGAGCGGCCTGCGCGGGCTTCTGGTCGTGAAGCGCCTTCCACTCCTCGATGCGCTCGTCGCCGCGACCCTCAAGGTCAGCCAGCATCAACGTTTGCAACGCCGTCGTGACCAGATCAACAACCTCCCGATGGGCGCAAGCCACCGGGTGGTCGCGACCGAGGAGCAAGCTAATCCGCTCGCCCTGCAACGTCGCCCTCCGACCGCCCGCCTGAAGCGACTCCAACACCTCCGGAGCCCGCTCGCGGACAGACCGACCGTGCGTCATCAGCGCCGATGCAGCCACCGCGCGGAGACCTTCCGCTTCGCGAAGGTCTGCCCCCGCCTCGCTGAGAAGACTCCGCAGCTCTCGCAGGTCGGTCATCTCGCGATCGTGGCGCTGACCGCGTACGAGGTTCATGCGAGCCAAGATCGCCGCCGTTGTCGGGCCAACGACGCCAGAGACGACAATGCCGGTGATCGCGGTCCAGTCAGTCATCCCTGAGATGATCGCGATCGACTCGGCGGAAGTCCTTGTCGCTCCTCGTCCTGCGAGAAGCGACGGCGGCCCCGATGGCTCGCCGAGCCACGACCGAACCCGCGCAGCAGCGCACACAGGACGGACAGCAGCCAGAGACACGACGACGCGCCAACACCCGACCGGGGGGTGTGACCATCACAACGATCAACGCGTGACGCGGGGCGTGCGCGGCAGCTCGAAGCGTAAGAATCTGCAATTCCCCACCCCAGGGTCGCGTCCGGGGCTCAAGCGACGCTTGTGGGCGTGCCGTCGAGCGACGAAGAACTCATCAAGGAGGCGCTACGGGCCGTGTTGGGGAGTGAGGGCACGAGCGGGAAGGCGCTCGAAGCGAAGGCGGCTGCGGCTCGCCAGCTCGCGAAGCTGAACGGGCTCGCGGTCGCTGATGAGTCCGGCGGCGGCGAGGAGTTGCCGCCCGATCCGATGGCGGATCTGTTCCTGATCGAGCGTGCTCGCCAGTTGAAGCTCGCGCGGCTGATGAGCGCGTCGGAGTTCTTGGCGTTCCAGGGTCGCGCGCTCGATGCGGACCCGGCGACCCTCGCGGCGCTGGAGCGTCGAATCGTGGCGTTGGAGTCGCGGAGCCCGAAGCTCGCGGCTCGCGCTCGCCGCCGCGGCTGAGTTTCCGCACACCGATCAGTACGTCCGGCGCACAGCGTAGTTCCCCTCCATAGGGCCGCCGAGCAGGCGCGGAGCGGCCGACCAGTTTCCGCCGCGGCGCGAGCCAGAGCGACCTACGTACAGATTGGCCCGAGGAGGGCAACATGGCGGCATTCACGGCGGGTTCGACCCGCGACCAGCTTCGCGTCACGCGTGAGCGGATCCACCAGCTTCGCGGCGAGGCGATGGAGGCCAAGAAGCGCGTCGAGGCGGCGCGCGCGGCGTTCGACAAGGCCCACCACGCCGATCGGCCGGTGACGGAGTGGCCGGAGTTCATCGAGGCGCAGGAGGCGGTCCACAAGCGCAAGGAGATCCTGGACGCGCTCGAAGCCGCGAAGCAGGACGGCCAGACGCTGATGGCCATGCTCGACGGTGACCGGCCGATGCTCACGCCGCTGGTCACGAACCACGAGACGGTGACGGCGCTCGGGAACCTCGCCGGGACGTCGATGCAGATCGGCTGGACGGGGCTCGGGCCGCTGCTCTCGATGGAGCAGACGGTGGCGCTGACGGGCGGCGCGCTCCGTGCGGGGCCGGTGAGCGTGCCGAGCCCGACGAACGCTCGCGACGGCGGGTTCCTGGGGATCATGCCGACGCCGGTGGCGCCGACGTCGCTGCTGGACCTGTTCATCACCGTGCCGTTCGAGGGCCGTAAGGCGGGAGTTCCTGCGGCGTACGGGCTCGGGCTCGGCCGCGGTGCAGATCGAGGGCACGACCAAGCACGAGTCGTCGCTGGTGTACGAGGACGCGGAGGTCGAGGCGTACACGGTCGCGACCTTCGCGAAGGTGGAGCGCCAGAAGCTGGCGGACATCGACGGGCTCAGTGCGGACATGCTGCTCACGCTCCGCCAGGGCGTCATGACCCAGGTCGAGGTGCTGCTGATCGGCAGCCCGGCGGCGAGCGCGACGCCGGGCGTCGGCATCCTCAATACGGACGGCATCGTCACGCCGGACGTCTCGGGCCTGAACCTGGACCGCGCCGTGGGCCGCCTGAAGGCGACGCTGGCGGCGCAGGGCACGGTGGCGAACTTCGTCGCGGCGCATCCGCTCACGATCGAGGCGGAGGAGTCCCGTGTCGGCGAGGACGGCCAGTCGGTCAAGACGATCGACGACCAGGGCCGCATCCGGCGTCTGCCGCTCATCGCGACGGTCGCGCTCGCGGAGGGTGACGTCCTCGTGGGCGACTCGCGGATCGGCGCGCGTCTCGGCGTCCGTGAGGCGATCACAGCGGCGATCGGCCAGGAGCAGGACGACATGACCAAGAACCGCGTGACGACGCTGGTCGAGGGCCGCTGGGCTCCGCTGGTCGGTGTCCCGGACGCCTTCGCGTACGGCACGCTCGACGCGCCGGAGGACTGATGGCGCGCTTCTCCGACGAGGTGATCGAACGCGCCCGGAAGTCCGAGCTGGACGACCTCATCCCGATCGCCGTGCAGTTCGGCGTCCAGGCCGACGACGAGGCGGCGCTGCTCGCGCTTCACCGCGCGTTCCGCGCCGGTCTTGAGCGCGGGCTGGTCGCCGCGGGCCAGATCGTGGGCGAGCGCCGCACGGCGCCGGAGAAGGCGCGGGCGCTGCGCCAGTTGGAGGCGGCCTGATGCCTGATCTGAAGACCCCTGAGAACGCCGGCCAGTCCCAGCCGGTCGGAGGCGACCTCGCGAACTCCGTCATCGCCGCGGTCACTCCGCACGAGAGCGATGACGTCGCGATCCTCGCTGCCGAGCTGGGGCTGCCGGACGACCCGGTAGCGCTCGACGTGCTCCGGCGCGCCTGGAGGGCCGGTCTGTTCCGCGCCGTCGTCGCGGTTCGGGCGGCGCTCGCCGAACGCCTGTAGAGCCTGCCTCCCGGCCTGGGCGACGCTCGGGCCGGGCTCCCGGCCGCCATCAGCGCTCGCAGCTGTTGCACGCGCGTGTGGCGTGTGCTCGCGTCGGCGGCTAGAGAGCCAGATCGTCCCTGACCCAGACGTCTAGCGCGCTCCGCACCGTCGCCGGGTCGTCAAGGTCAATCGACTTGTAGATGCGGCCGGTCAGGTCGGTCGGCATCCGCTCGATCGTCTTGTCTTTGAGGATCGCGACGCGGCGGCCCAGGACGATCGTGCTCCCGACCTCGATGCTGAGGTTGTAGTTCAGCCCACGGCCGCGCCGGTCCTCGAAGAACGCGATGGCGTACTTGCAGGCCCACATGTGTGCGGCGACGTTCGGCCACAGGTCGTCGACGATCTGCCGGTCGCTCGCGAGGTGGAACGTCAGGCCACGTGCGGCGCACACCTCGCGGGCCACATCGAGCGCCGGGCCGACAGGGTCAGGTCCCTTCTCCTCGTCGTCGTCGGGGAACCTCGTCATGCCGAACACGTTGGTCTCGAACGGGTAGCGTTCGAAGAACGCGTGAAGTGGGCCGACGAGATCCGGCGGGGCGAGCGTCGGCGGGATGATCGGGTGGCCGGTCGCGCCGAGTGACGGCAGGCCGGTCGCTCCCTCCTCCGCGACGAGCGCGGCCAGGTCCATATCGTTCGCGAGTTCCGTCGAACGGGCGACTCCCACGGGGGTCAGCCGGTAGCTGGCCGCACGAGCGGTGCCCTGCCGGACGAGCAGCTTGTCGCTGACGAGCGCACCAAGTGTCGCGTGGACGTTCCCCGGCTGCGGTAGCCCGACGTCGTTGAACAGCTTCACGAGGTCGGGAACGGTGAACCAGCCGCTCTCCGAGCGGCCCTGCGCGATCCGGGCGAGCGTGAGCACCTGCCATTTTGTCGCCAGGTTCTGGACCCGAACCCCGACAGCATCCATAGGTGGCTTACGCGTCGTCGAGGCCGATGGTCTTCTTGCCGAAGCCGGTCACGGTGTACTGGCCGTTGCTGCTGTGAAGAAGTCCCGCCTTAACGGCGCTCCTCAGATCGCGCCGAAGGTTGCCCGGCTCCTTGATGTTCGTGCCACGCCAGTAGGTTGCGACGTCGGCGGGCTTGATGCCGTCTGCCTTGCCGTCGTGCTTCTGCGCCCACGCGACGATCGCCGCCGCGGTTTCGATGTTGCCCTTCAGCGTCCGGCCCTTGAGGAAGACCGGCAGCACTTCCTTCTCGCCCGGCGGCGCGGGCTCGACGTCGGCGGCGGGCTCTCCTTGCGCCTCTCCGGCCGGGGGCTCGTCGAGCACATCGATGTCGGCGCTGGCGATCAGGTCGGAGAACCGCTCAAGGGCGGCCATGACCTGCTCGGCCGGTCCGGTTCCAGCGAACGACGCCGCGCCGAGCGTGATGGTGAGGTCCAGCTGTTCCGTGCTTTCTGCCACGAGCACAAGATGACAGCCTGACCGGACAGCAGCTATGGAGCGCGCGTCGGCGTCGTCCTCGTCCGGTCCGAGCGTCCCGGTGTGCACGAGGGCTCCCGCGGCCGGGCGAAGTCGCCTGAGCGCGTCGCGGCGGTCGCGGCGGCTCGCTGGGGTCGTTCCCGAGCACATCTCGTGGACGATGAGTCTTATATGGGTTAGCCTGTACCCATGTCAGACACCGCGAAGCAGCCCGACCCGTACGTCACCGTGAAGGTCCCGCGCGCTATCCACGGGCGGATCAAGAAGCTCGGCGAGAAGAACCACCGCTCGGTTATGGGCGAGGTCGCCTACGCGCTGGACCAGTACATCGAAGCGAACGCGCATCTCGTCGCCGGACTGCTGGACGAGGAACCGTCGTGAAGGACGATCGACGCTTCTGTGCCGGAGAGACGGTGCACGGCCGCCAGTGCCGACGCCGCGCGAACCGCGGCGCGTACTGCCTCCGCCACGACCCGACGCTGTCGGACGATCAGCGCGCCCGGCTGATGTTCCCGTTGAGCCCGACTCGCTGGCCGAGCTATCGCCGCTGGCGTTGGAGCGGTGCCGCGCCGCGGGCGGCCCGGTCTGCCGCGGAGCTGTACGCGGCGTTCCGGGCGTACGAGGAGGCGCAGAGATGATCCCCGCGGTGATCTACGCCTCAAAGTCGACGGAGGACCGGCGCGGGTCGATCGGCACCCAGCTTGACGACTGCCGGACCCTCGCCGCCCGCGAGGGCTGGGAGGTCATCGCCGAGTTCAAGGACGAAGACCGCAGCGCGTACCACGGGAACCGCGGGCCGGGGCTCGCGCAGGCGAAGCAGACCGCGATCGACCACGCGCCCTGCGTCCTCGTCGTGCAGGACGTCGACCGGCTCGCCCGCGGCGCGGGAGACGCGCCCGGAGCCGCGGACCATCTCGGCGAGTTGTTCTTCCAGCTTCGCCGCCAGCAGGTCAAGATCTGGTCCGTCCGGTCCGGGGAGATCGACAGCTTGCGCGCCGTCGTCGAGGGCGAGCGCGCGCACGGCGAGTCGGAACGGAAGGCGCAGGCGGTCAGCGCCGGGATGCGCCGCCGCGCCGCGCAGCGAGGGAAGCTTCCCGGCGGCCACCGTCCGTACGGATACAAGTGGGTGTTCGAGCTGATCGACGGCCAGCGCGTCGGGAGCCTCGAAGTCGTCCCGGCTGAGGCGGACGTCGTGCGTCGCGTCTACGAGGACACCGTGAACGGCGCGAGCCAGAAGGCCATCGCGCAGGCGCTCACGAGGGAGCACATCCCCACGGCGCTCGGACGCTCCCGCTGGTCGGACTCGTCGATCGGGAAGATGCTCCGCAACCCGCTCTACAAGGGCATGGTCCACGTCTTCGGAGAGGACTTCCCCGGCGCGCACGAGCCGATCGTCAGCGACGACCTGTGGAACCGGGCCGCCGCGATCCGCGAGGCGACCGCCCGCACGAAGGGCCACGGTGGCGGGCGTCGCGCCACCGGGTCGCACCTGTTCACTCGCGGGCTCCTGCACTGTGGCTCCTGCGGCTCGTCGATGCTCGCGGTCACGAAGCCGAACCGGACCGGCGGCACGTACGAGGTCTACATGTGCAGCGGCCGCAGAGCGGACGCGACCACCTGCCAGCAGGGTCCGATCGCCCGCGCCGCGGTGGACGACGCGATGCTGCGCGAGCTACTGCGCCGCTGGGTCGATCTCGACGAGACGCGCGACCGGCTCCGCGCCCAGCTCGAAGCCGCCGCCGCGGTCGCGGCCCAGACGCTCGCGCAGGCGGAGCGCGACGAGCAGCAGACCGAAGCCCGGCTGGCGAGGGTCCAGCGCGCGTTCCAAGACGGCTTCCTCGATGCGGCCGACTACCGCGACCAGGCGGCCGGACTCCGGGAGGAGCGCGGCGCGGCGCGGGCGGCGCTCGCACAGGCGCGAGAGCACGCCCGACAGGCCGAAGCCCGGCCGGAACGAGTCGACGCCGAGAGCGCGCTGCTCCGCCACCTCGCCGAGCTACGCCAGCGAGTCAGCGAAGGGCTACGGGACGCCGCCGGGCTCGACGGGCTCCGCCGTCTGCTCCACCACACGTTCGAGGAGGTCAAGTACATGCCGATGACCGACGCCGACTTCGCCGCCGCGCTCGGCTGGGCCGCGATCGACCCGGAGGCCAGCGACTACCTCGTGCCGGTCCTCTCCGAGCGGATCTTGGAGGGGATCGACGACGACACGACGAGCCCGGCGCTCCGCCGCCCGGCGCTTCCGCTCCACACCGAGGTGGAAACCGCGCACGTCGGCTTGACGAGGTAGTCGTCGGCGCCGGCGTCGAGGCCGTCGACGCGCTCACGCAGCGCGTCGCGCGCCGTCAGCAGCAGGATCGGCACCGCCAGGCCCTTGCCGCGCAGCCGCCGCGTGACGGCGAGGCCGTCGATCCCCGGCATGCTGACGTCGAGCACGATCGCGTCCGGCAGCGAGCGCTCGACGGCCGCCAGCGCGGCGCCGCCGTCGGCGACCGCCTCGACGGCGTAGCCCTCGGCGCCCAGCGTGCGCGCGAGCATGCGGCGGATCGGCGCATCGTCGTCCACGACCAGCAGGGCCTCGGACATGGCCGCGAGTCTAGTGGCCGCTCCCGCGCCGGCGCCCGAGCGATCGCCGCCGCTACGGGTCGCGCCGCCGGGCCGTGCCGGCGTCGAGCGCCGCGGCGTGCAGTGCCGCCCGCAGGGCGATCAGCGCCGGCCGGCGCGCGCTGCCGACGCGGATCGCGCTGAAGACCGTGCGCGTCAGCGCCGTCTCGGCGAGCTCGCGCACCGCGACGTTCGTCTCGCGCTCGGCGCGCACGAGGTCCGGCAGCAGCGCGACGGCCTGGCCGTGGGCGACCAGCGCCAGCAGCATCAGCAGGTCGTTCGAGCGGTGGCGGACGATCGGCTCGAAGCGGCCGAGCGCACGGCAGGCGCGGATCGTCATCTCGCCCCAGTGGCTGTCGGCCTTGCCGACCGCCCACGGCTGCTCGCGCAGCGCCGCCAGCGGCACCGGCCCGCTCGTCACGGCCAGCGGGTGCGCGTGCGGCAGCATCAGCCGGAACGGCTCGCGCAGCAGCGGCTCGATGTCCAGCCGCGCGTCGGGCGGGCGCGGCAGGAACGGGTACTCGTCGCCGAGCACGAGGTCCAGCGCGCCGAGCGCGAGCGAGGGCAGCGTCGCCTCCGGCTCGGCGTCGGAGACCTCGACGACCAGCGCCGGGTGCTCGCGCGCCAGCCGCGCGAGCGCCGGCGCCAGCAGGTACAGCCCGGCCGACTGGAAGGTCGCGACGCGGATCGTGCCGGTCAGCTGCTCGGTCGTCGCCTCGAGGTCGGCCTCGGCCGCCTCGACGCGCTCCAGCAGCGCCTCGGCGTGGCCGACGAGCAGCTGCCCGGCGGCGGTCAGCCGCACGTTGCGGCCGGCGCGCTCGAGCAGCGGCACGCCGGCCTCGCGCTCGAGCTGCGCGAGCTGCTGCGAGACGGCGGACGGGCTGTAGTCGAGCGCCTGGGCGACGGCGCCGATCGTCCCGCGAGCGGCGAGCTCGCGCAGCAGGCGCAGGCGGCGGAGGTCGAGCATCGTGAAGCAGAGCTACCGGACATCGATCAGAACTTCCAGTGGATGCGGACGATCTTCGCTGCTTCGATCCCGGACGTGCAGCGCACCGGCACGACACTCGTCCTCGCCTCGGCGGTCGCCTTCGCGGTGATGCCGGTCTTCGGCAAGCTCGCCTACCAGGCGGGCGTCGGCGTCGCCACGCTGCTGCTCGTGCGCTTCGCGATCGCCACGCCCGTGCTCTGGGCCGGCGTCGCGGCGCGCCGGGCGCTGCCGCGGCTGCGCCGCGGGCTGCTGCTGCGTGCGCTCGCGCTGGGCGGCTTCGGCTACGCGACGCAGGCGGGGCTCTACTTCCTCGCCCTGCAGCGGATGGACGCGTCGATCCTGTCGCTGATCCTCTACGCGTATCCGGCGCTGGTGACGGGGGCGGCGATCCTCCTCAGGCGCGAGCCGGCAAGCCGGCAGCGCATTGCCGCCCTCGTCACCGCCTCGCTCGGCATCGTGCTCGTGCTGGCCGGCGCCGGCACCGGCCAGTTCGACCTCGTCGGCGCGCTGTTCGGTGGCGGGGCGACGGTCGCCTACACGACCTACATCCTCGTCTCGGACGTCGTCACGCGCGAGATCGAGCCGCTGCCGCTGGCGGCGCTGGTCAGCACCGGCGCCGTGATCACGCTCGGCATCGTCGGCTTCGCGTCGGGCTCGATCGACGTCCACTTCGCCGCCGAGGGCTGGATCTGGCTGGCGCTCGCCTCGCTGATCTCGACAGTCGGCGCGATCCTGCTGTTCTTCGGCGGCATGACGCGCGTCGGGCCGTCCAGCGCGGCGATCCTGTCGACGCTCGAGCCGCCGGTCACCGTCGTGCTCGTCTACCTGGCCTTCGGCGAGGCGCTCGGGCTGGTCCAGCTGCTCGGCGCCGCCGCCGTGCTGAGCGCGGCGGTGATCGTCAACCTGCCGGCGCGGCGCGCGGTCGCGGCGCCGGCGACGCTGGCCTGAGCACGTCGGCGAGCGCGGCGAGCGCGCCGGCGAAGGCGTGCTCGGGCGGCGTCGCGTAGCCGACGAGCAGCGCCGGCGGCCGGTCCGCCCGCGGCGCGTGCCAGAAGCGCGCGAGGCCGTAGACGCCGAGCGAGCGCTCATGTGCGCGTGCCAGCAGCTCGTCCTCGCTCGGGCCACCCGCAGCCAGCTCGAGCACGACGTGCAGGCCGGCGGCGATGCCGAGCGCGCGCACGCCGGCCGGCAGCGCCGCCAGCAGCGCGTCGCGGCGGCGGTGGTAGCGCGGGCGCATGCGGCGCAGGTGGCGGTCGTAGGCGCCGCAGGCGAACAGCTCGGCGAGCGCCAGCTGCTCGAGCGCCGGCGCGCCCTTGTCGGCCAGCCGCTTGTGCTCGACGAACGCCTCCAGCAGCGCGTGCGGGACGACGACCCAGGCGAGCCGCAGCGCCGGCGCCAGCGTCTTGCTCGTCGTGCCGGCGTAGATCACGCGGTCCGGCGCGAGCCCGTGCAGCGCGCCGACGGCCTGGCGGTCGTAGCGGAACTCGCCGTCGTAGTCGTCCTCGACGACGTAGGCGTCCGCGCCGCGCGCCCAGGCGATGAGCTGCGCGCGCCGCTGCGGCGCCAACGTCGCGCCGAGCGGGTGCTGGTGCGAGGGCGTGACGAAGGCCGCGGCGGCGCCGGCGGGGATCGTGCTCGGCCGCGCGCCCTGCGCGTCGACGGCGATCGGCAGCACGCCGAGCCCGGCCGCGCGGACGATCTCGCGGCCGGAGTCCAGGCACGGGTCCTCGAGGGCGAGCGCGCGGGCGCCGCGCTCGCGCAGGACGGCGGCGAGCAGCGCCAGCGCCTGCGTGAAGCCGGCGCAGATGACGATCTGCGCGGGATCGGCGACGACGCCGCGGACGCGGCCGAGCTGGGCGGCGAGCGCGGCGCGCAGCTCCGGCCGGCCGCGCGGGTCGCCGAGCCGCAGCACGTCGTCGGGCGCGTCGCGCAGCACGCGGCGCAGCGCGGCGCCCCAGTCGCGGCGCGGGAACGCCGCGACGTCGGGCGAGCCGGCGCGCAGGTCGTAGCGCGGCGCGGCGGCGGGCGGGCGCTCCGCGCGCGCCGGGATCGAGCGCGCGGCCGCCGCCGCGACCAGCGTGCCGCCGCTGCCGCGCGTGTGCAGCCAGCCCTCGGCCGCCAGCTGCTCGTAGGCCTCGACGACGGTCCCTCGCGCCCAGCCGAGCTCGCCGGCGAGCTCGCGCGTCGCCGGCAGCCGCGTGCCGGCGGCCAGCGCGCCGCTGCGGATCGCCTGGCGCAGCGCGCTCTCCAGGCCGCTGCGGCGGCCCGCGCGCTGGTCGAGTCCGAGCAGCAGCTCGCCGTGCATCTTGGACCAGTCAGTTGTGGTCATCTTGGCGTATCGATCCTAGGCCAAGACGAGCCTAGGCTCGAATGCATGACGGCGACCGACACCAGCTTTGAGATCGTTCCCGCCCCCGACCCGCGCCTGGACGTGGTCGGCGAGGCACGCGACGCCGCCCGCGGCGTGCTCGCGATCGGCCGCGCCGTGCGCGCGAGCGACCTCGACCCGCGGCTGTGCGAGCTGATCAAGATCCGCGCCTCGCAGATCAACGGCTGCGCCTACTGCCTGGACATGCACGTCAAGGACGCGCGCGCGGCGGGCGAGGCCGAGGACCGCATCTACTGGCTCAGCGCCTGGCACGAGGCGCCCTGCTACAGCGCGTCCGAGCGGGCGGCGCTGGCGCTGGTCGAGGCGATCACGCGGATCGCCGACGGCGGCGTTCCCGACGACGTCTACGCCGTGGCCGCGCGCCACTTCGACCGCGGCCGGCTGGCGCACCTGATCATGCTGATCGTCGAGATCAACGCCTGGAACCGGATCACGATCACCGCGCGCAGCCCGCAGCCGGGCTCCTACGACCCCGCCGACCGCGAGGGGTAGCCTCGGGCGGGTGGCGCAGCTGCTCTCCGTCAACGTCGGCCGGCCGCGGCAGATCGCCGTGCGCCGCGGCCGCGCGCTGATCAGCGCGATCGGCAAGCAGCCCGTGCCGGGCCGTGTGCGCGTCGCGGGCGTCAACCTGAGCGGCGACGACCAGGCCGACCGGCGCGTGCACGGCGGCCCTGACAAGGCCGTCTACGCCTACGCCGGCGAGGACATCGCCTTCTGGGAGGCCGAGCTGGGGCGCCCGCTGGCGCCGGGCGCCTACTTCGGCGAGAACCTGACGACGGCGGGGCTCGACGTCAGCGGCGCCGTGATCGGCGAGCGCTGGCGCGTCGGCAGCGTCGAGCTGGAGGTCTGCCAGCCGCGGATCCCGTGCGCGAAGCTCGGCGTGACGTTCGCGGACGTCGCGATGGTCCGCCGCTTCGCCGAGGCCAGCCGGCCCGGCGCCTACCTGCGGATCGTGCGCGAGGGCGAGCTCGGCGCCGGCGACCAGCTCGTCGTCAGCGAGCGGCCCGACCACGGCGTCACGATCGCGCTGGTCGCCGACGCCGTCCTGCTCGACGACGCGCTGCGGCCGCGCGCGCTCGCCGCGCCGCAGCTCGCCGCCGACCTGGCGGCGCGGCTGCGGCGGGCCGCCTGAGCGCGCCGCGGCAGCGGCCGGCCGGCCGGCCTGAGCGCGGCGCGGCAGCGGCCGGGCCGCCCGAGCGCGGCGCCGCCGCGGCAGCGGACGGCCTCGCGCGCGGCGCTCAGTCGCCCGCGGCGGCTGCGGCGGCCGCGACCGCGAGCCGGTCCGCGCGGTCGTTGAGCGCCTTGTGCTCGTGCTCGGCGCCCGTCTGGTGCGCGCGCACCCAGTGCCAGCGCACGCCGGCCTGGCGCTCGATCTCGGCGTCCAGCGCCTTGATCAGGTCCTGGTTCTTGACCGGCTGGCCGCCGGCCGTCTTCCAGCCCTTGCGCTTCCAGCCCGGCAGCCAGGTCGTCATCGAGTTCAGCATCAGCTGCGAGTCGGTGACGATGCAGACGAGCCCGCCGGCGGGCAGCGAGCGCAGGCCCTCGAGCGCGGCGGTCAGCTCCATCCGGTTATTGGTCGTCTCGCGCTCGCCGCCGGACAGCTCGCGCGGCGCGCCGCCGTCGGGCGGCACGACGATCGCGGCCCAGCCACCGGGGCCGGGATTGCCGCTGCAGGCGCCGTCGGTCCAGATCAGCGTCTCGCCGGCGCGCTGCTCGACTGGCGTCTCGGTGGGCTTGCTGCGGGGGCGGCGTGGGGCTGGCATGCGGCGAGCGATGCTGGCAGACGCCGCGGTCGGACCTCGGGCTAGCCCCAGCAGCTGACGCCCACGCGCCCCAGCGAAAGAACCGCGTCCTGCGGCCAGGCTCTGCGGCATGGACGACAATGCCCTTCTGATGGCCGCGTACGACGACGAGGTGACCCGCCGGCCGAGCGGCTGGCGGAGGGCGATCGGGATCCAGACGACGATCGCCGGCATGCTGCTCGCGCTCTGCATCGTGATCTGGGGGCTGACCAGCCCCGGCGGCTACTTCTGGCCGATCTGGCCGGCGCTCGGGCTGGCGCTGCCGATCGGCTTCCAGCTCGCGCTGCGCGAGGCGCTGACGACGCCGCGGCGCTGGCGCGCGCTCGCCGTGCACGGCTCGATCGCGGGCGTGCTGACGGCGATGGAGGTCTTCATCTGGGCCGTGACCGGCGGCGGCTACTTCTGGCCGATCTGGCCGGCGCTCGGCTTCGGCTCGGCGATCGGCTTCCACGCGCTGATCCAGGCGCAGTCCAAGAGCGCGAGCGAGCGCGAGCTGACCGAGCGCGTCGACGTGCTGACGCGCACGCGGCGCGGCGCGCTCGACGTCCAGGCGGCCGAGCTGCGCCGGATCGAGCGCGACCTGCACGACGGCGCCCAGGCGCGGCTGGTCGCGCTGACGATGAAGCTCGGGCGCGCCGAGGGCCGGCTCGACGAGCATCCCGAGGTCGCCGAGCTGGTGCGCGCCGCGCGCGCCGACGCGACCGCCGCGATCGGCGAGCTGCGCGACCTCGCGCGCGGCATCGCACCGCCGGTGCTGGCCGACCGCGGGCTGCCGGCGGCCGTCGACGCGCTCGGCCGCCGCGCCGCGATCCCGGTCTCGGTCAGCACGCGGATCGAGCGCCGGCTGCCGCCGGTCGTCGAGACGGCCGCGTACTTCGTCGTCGCCGAGTCGCTGACCAACGTCGCCAAGCACGCGCCGGGTGCCAGCGCGCACGTCTCGCTCGGCGAGGAGCACGGCAGCCTGGTCATCGAGGTCAGCGACGACGGGCCGGGCGGTGCCAACGCGCAGGGCGGCGGTCTCTCCGGCCTGCGCCAGCGCGTGCAGGCGCTCGATGGCATCCTTGCGATCTCCAGCGACCCCGGGGAGGGGACGATCATCAGAGCCGAGCTGCCGTGCGAGTAGTCATCGCGGAGGACCAGGCGCTGCTGCGCGAGGGCATCGTCGCGCTGCTGCGCGAGCAGGAGATCGACGTCGTCGCGCAGGCCGAGGACGGCGCCGGTCTGCTGCGGATCGTCGGCGGCCACAAGCCTGACCTCGCGATCGTCGACGTGCGGCTGCCGCCGACGTTCACGGACGAGGGCATCCGCGCCGCGCTCGAGGCGCGCGCCCGCTTCCCCGAGCTCGGCATCCTGATCCTCTCGCAGTACGTCGAGCCGATCTACACCGCCGAGCTGCTGGAGGCGGGGGAGGGCGGCATCGGCTACCTGCTGAAGGAGCGCGTCGGCGACGTGAAGGCGTTCGTCGGCGCCGTCGAGCGCGTCGCGCGCGGCGGCACGGCGCTCGACCGCGAGGTCGTCGCCGAGCTGGTCCGCTCGCGCGACCCGGGCGGCAGCGGCGGCGCGCTCGCGGCGCTGACGCCGCGCGAGAGCGAGGTGCTCTCGCTGATGGCGGAGGGACGGACGAACGCGGCGATCGCCCGCTCGCTGGTCGTCACGCCGGGTGCCGTCGAGAAGCACATCTCGAACATCTTCAGCAAGCTGGACCTGCCGACGACCGACGAGGACCACCGGCGCGTCCTGGCGGTGCTGACCTTCCTGCGCGAGTCGGGCTAGCCCCACCCGGGAACGCCCGCGCGCTGCATCGCGACGGCGCCGGCGCGGCGGCAGGCTCCGGGCATGCACTCCGTCATCGCCCGCTCGAGCCGCGACGCGGCCTACCTCGCCGTCGGCATGGCGACCAGCATCGCCGCCTTCGGCGTCTGGGTCGCCGGCGTCACGGTCTCGCTCACGCTCGCCGTCTTCGTCGTCGGCCTGCCCGCGATCCTCGCCACCGCGATCGTCTTCCGCTACACCGCGGAGCTCGACCGCCTCAGCGCGTCGCTGTTCCTCGGCCGCCCGGTGCGCGGGCGCTATCGCGACCATGCGGCGGCGACGCTGCTCGGCCGCCTGCGCGCGACCATGACCGATCCGCAGACCTGGCGCGACTTCGCCTGGCTGACCGCGCATTCGGTCGTCGGCTTCGCCTTCGGCACGGTCGTGCTGACGCTCGTCGGCAGCGTCGTCGGCCTGCTCAGCCTGCCGCTGCGGTACTGGGCGCTGCCGGACGGCGTGCAGTTCGGGCTCTGGACCGCCGACACGCTGCCGCTGGCGCTGGCGAGCGCGGTGCTGGCGCTGCCGCTGATCCCGGTCACGCTGCTGGCGCTGCGCGTGATGGCGCGCACCGAGGCGCGGATCGCCGCCGCACTGCTGGGCGGGTGGTGACCGGCTCGCGCCGGCCACCACCTGGCCCGGCTAGAGGTCGAGCGGAAGCGGCAGCGTGAACGTCGTGCTGCGCGCCGGGCCGTTGGCCCGCGTGGCGACCTTGGTGGAGGCGCGGTAGAGCGCGGCGTGGACGCCGGCCGGACGCTTCACGCGCAGCGTGTAGCGGCCGTGGGCGTCGAGCTTGGCCGTGCCGACCTTGGTGTACTTGCCGCAGGACACGAGCTGCGTGACCGTGACGGTCTGGCGGCCCTTGGCGAGCGGCTTGCTGACCACGCCGCGGATCGTCACCTTGCCGCCGCTCTCGCTGACCGACACGTCGGCCATGCGGCGGCTGAGCTTCAGCGCGGCGCTCTTGTCGCTGCCGATCTGGGCCGTGTAACGGGCCTTGTTGGACTTGGCGACCTTCGCCGACGGCGCCTTGACGCGCGTCTGGAACTCGCCGGAGGTGCCGACGGTGACGGTCGCGACGGTCTTCTTGGTCGCCGCGAACGTGATCTTGACGCGCTGGCCGACGTACTTGTCGGCGGCGACGCCGGTGATCAGCACCTGCCGCCCGATCTGCTGGACGTTGGTCAGCACGAGGTTGCGCGTCGTGCAGGCGAGGACGATGTCCTTCGCCGAGCCCTGCGTGAACGGGTTGTCGATCTGCTGCGGCGCCGGCGTCGCCGTCGGCGTCGCGACCGGCGTCGCGGTGGGAGAGGCCGTCGCGGTCGCGGTCGGCGTGGCCGTCTCGACCGGGCCGGCGATCGTGATCGTCCCGCTGCCCGTGCCCGTGTCGCCGTTGGCGTCGGTCACCTGCGTCTCGACCGTCGCGTCGCCGGCCGTCGTGCCGCTCGGCAGCGTCGCGCGGCAGCTGCCGCTGGCGGCGTCGTAGCTGGCGTCGATCGTCGTCGGCGAGCCGCCGGCGGGCGTGATCGTCACCGTGCACGACGTGATCGGCGTGTCCGGCGCCGGCGTGATCGGGATGACGATCGTGCCGTCGTCGTTGACCGGGTCGCCGACGCTCGGCGCCGCGACCGTGACGGTGCCGGTCACCTGGCCGCTGTCGCCGCCGTCGTCGATGACCGTCACGCGGACGTCGTAGCCGCCGGGCTGGTAGCCGTCGTGCGGCAGCGTCGCCGTGCACTTGCCGGTGCTCGGGTCGAAGTGCGAGGGCAGCGTGGTGTAGCTGCCGCCGCCGCTCGGCCGGACCTCGACCGTGCAGCCGGACAGCGTCTCGCCGTCCGGCGAGCTGCCGGTCGCCGAGATCTCGCGGTTCGGCTGGTCCGGGTCGAGCGTCACCGTCGGCGCCGTGCCGGACAGCTCGACCGGCGTGGTGGTCGAGGACTCGCCGCTGTCGCCGTTGGCGTCGACGACGCGCGCGTGCACGTCATAGGCGCCGTCGGGCAGCGAGCTCGGGGCGGTCGCCGTGCAGGCGCCGCTGCCCGCGTCGTAGTGGCCGTTGACGGTCGTGCCGCTGCCGCCGCCGGCCGGCGTCAGCGTGAAGGTGCAGCTGGCGATCGCGACGCCCGGCGCCGGCGTGACGGGCGCGCTGATCGTGCGCCCGGACGTCGCGGGGACGCCGATCGTCGGCGCCGTCACGGTGACCGTGCCGCTCACGGTGCCGCTGTCGCCGCTCTGGTCGGTCTCGCTGACGCGGACCTCGTAGTCGCCGGGCGGGTAGCTGTCGTGCGGCAGCGTCGCCGAGCACTTGCCGGTCGCGGCGTCGAACTGCTCGTCGAGCGTCGTGTACGCGCCGCTGCTGCCGGCGAGCCGCACCTCGACCGTGCAGCCGGTCAGCGTCTCGCCGTCGGGCGAGCTGCCGGTGGCGGCGATGCCGCGGTTCGGCTGGTCGCCGTCGAGCGTCACGACCGGCGCGGTGCCCGACACGGCGAGGCCGTTGGCCGAGCCCTGGCCGCTGTCGCCGTTGGCGTCGACGGCGTGCGCGACGACGTCGTAGCTGCCGTCGTGCGTGCTCGCGGGGATGACCGCGCTGCAGGTGTTGGTGCCGACGTCGTAGCTGCCGTTGAGCGTCGACGGCGCGCCGCCGCCGCTCGGGGTCAGCGTGAACGTGCAGCTGGCGATCGCGACGCCCGGCGCCGGCGTGACGCCGGTGCTGACCGTGCGGCCGGCGACGGTCGGCGCGGTGACGGCCGGCGCGGCGACGGCGAGCGCCCCGGTGACCGTGCCGGTGTCGCCGCTGGCGTCGGTCGCGGTCACGCGGATCGAGTAGCTCGCGCCCGCCGGGTAGTCGTCGCGCGGCAGCGTCGCCGTGCACTTGCCGGTCGTGGCGGAGTAGTCGCTGGGGACGGTGGCGTAGCTGCCGCCGTCCGCCTTGGCCTCGACCGTGCAGCCGCTGATCGCCTCGCCGTCGGGCGAGGTGACCGTCGCGGAGACGTCACGGTTGGGCTGGTTCGCGTCGAGCGTCACGGTCGGCGCCGTGCCGGAGACGTGCAGGGTGCCGGTGCTGGTGCCCATGCCGCTGTCGCCGTTGGCGTCGGTCGCGCGGGCGACGACGGTGTAGTCGCCGTCGTGGACCGTGCTCGGCAGCGTGATGGCGCAGGCGCTCGGCGACGCGCTGTAGGTGCCGTCGAGCGTGGTGGGGCTGCCGCCGCCGGCGGGGGTCAGCGTGAACGAGCAGGTGCTGATTCCGACGCCGGGCGCCGGCGTGACGGCGGCGCTGAGCGCGCGCCCGGCGACCTGCGGGGCCGCGACGGTCGGCGTGACGATGCTGACCGTGCCGCTGGTGGTGCCCGTGTCACCGGTCTGGTCGGTGACGCTGACGGCGATGTCGTAGTCGCCGGCCGGGAAGCTGCTGCGCGGCATCGCCGCCGTGCACTTGCCGGACGGATCGAGCGTCTCGTCGAGCGTGACGGTCGTGCCGCCGCCGTGCGGGGTGGCGGTGATCGTGCAGTCGGCGATCGTCTCGCCGTCGGGCGAGTGGCCGGTCGCCGAGACGACGCGGTTCGGCTCGCCGCTGTCGAGCGTGACGGTCGGCTTGGTGCCGCTGACGGTGACGTGGCCGGTGCTGGCGGCGGTGCCGCTGTCGCCGTTGGCGTCGGTCGCGGTGGCGGTCAGGTCGTAGCTGCCGTCGGCCAGGCTCGTGGGGACGGTGGCCGTGCAGGCGCCGGCGGCGAAGCTGCCGCTGACGTTCGTGCTCGCGCCGCCGGCCGCGGGGGTCAGCGTGAACGAGCAGCTGCTGATCGCGACGCCGGGCGCCGGCGTGACGGCGGCGCTGACCGTGCGGCCGCTGGCCGTCGGCGCGTCGACCTGCGGCCCGGAGACCGTGATCGTGCCGCTGTCGCTCGCGCTGTCGCCGCTCGCGTCGGTGACGCTGACCGTGATGTCGTACTGGCCGGCCGGGAAGCTGCCGCGCGGCAGCAGGTCGGCCGTGCAGTGCGTGCCGGTCAGCGTCCCGGTGAGCGTGACGGGCGTGCCGCCGCCGTGCGGGGCGGCGGTGACCGTGCAGCTGGCGATCGCCTCGCCGTCAGGCGAGCCGACGGTCGCCGAGACGTGCCGGTTCGGCTGGCCGTTGTCGAGCGTGACCGTCGGCTTGGTGCCGCTGACCGCGACGGAGTCGCTGGTCGCGGTGCCGAAGTCGTTGTTGGCGTCGAGCGCGGCGGCGGTGATCTTGTAGGCGCCGTCAGCCAGGGCGGCCGGGACCGTGGCGGTGCAGGTGCCGCCGGCGTAGGTGCCGGTGACGGACGTCGGCGACCCGTTGGGCAGCGGGGTCAGCCCGAACGAGCAGCTGCTGATCGCGATGCCCGGTGCCGGCGTGACGGCGGCGCTGAGCGTGCGGCCGTCGGCGGTCGGCGGAGCGACCTGCGGTGTGACGACCGTGATCGTGCCGCTGTCGGACGCGCTGTCGCCGCTCTGGTCGGTGACCGTGACGGTGACGTCGTAGTCGCCGGCCGGGAAGCTGGCGCGCGGCAGGGTGGTCGTGCAGTGCCCGCCGCTCAGCGTCCCGGTGAGCGTGACCGGCGTGCCGCCGGCGTGCGGCGTGCCCGTGATCGTGCAGCTCGTGATCGTCTCGCCGTCCGGCGAGCCGACGGTCGCCGAGACGTGCCGGTTCGGCTGGTCCGGGTCGAGCGTGACGGTCGGCTTGATGCCGGTGATCGCCAGCGGCGTGGTCGTGCTGCCGGTGCCGCTGTCGCCGTTGGCGTCGGTGGCGGTGACGGCGACGTTGTAGCTGCCGTCGGGCGCTCCGTCGGGCACGGTGCCGGTGCAGGCGCCGGCGGCGGCGTCGTAGCTGCCGGAGAAGGCACCGACGCCGCCGTCGGGCGTGCCGATGACGAACGAGCAGTCGACGATCGCGACGCCGGGAACCGGCGTGACGGCGGCGCTGATGTCGCGGCCGGTGGCGGTCGGCGTCGCGACGGTCGGGGCGAGCACGGTGACGCCGCCGTCGGCGCTGCCAGTGTCGCCGGAGGCGTCGGTGACGGTGACGTGGACGTCATAGCCGCCGGCGTCCGGGAAGTCGTCGTGCGGCAGCGTCGCGGTGCAGACGCCGGTCGTGGTGTTGAAGTCACTGTGGACAGTGGTGTAGTCGGTCGTGCCGCTGCGCCGTGCCTGGACGGTGCAGCCGGTCAGCGCCTCGCCGTCGGGCGAGTGGCCGGTGGCCGAGATCTGCCGGTTCGGCTGGCCGCCGTTGAGCGTGGCGGTCGGCGCGGTGCCGCTGACGGCCGCGCCGGGGGTGACCAGGGTGCCGCTGTCGCCGTTGACGTCGACGGCGCGGGTCGTGACGTCATAGTGGCCGTCGGCGACGGTGCTCGGCAGCGTCAGCGTGCAGTCGCCGGTGCCGGCGTCGTAGCTGCCGGTGAAGGTGCCGGCGGTGCCGCCGCCCGGCGTGTCGAGCTGGAACGAGCAGTCGGTGATCGCCGCGCCGGTGGCCGGCGTGACGTGGGCGCTCAGCTCACGCTGGTCGGCGGTGAAGCCGGAGACCGTCGGCGCCCCGATCGTGATCGCGGTGCTTGCGGTGCCGGACTGGTTGTTGCTGTCGTGGACTGTCGCCTGGACGTCGTAGTCACCGGGCGGGTAGGTCGCCTGCGGCACCGTCGCGGTGCAGGTGTCGCCGTTGAGCGTGCTCGGGATCGTCGTGAAGCTGCCGCCGCCGGCGGGGCGCACCTGGATCGTGCAGTCCGCGATCGTCGCGCCGCCCGACGGGGTCGCAGTGGCGGAGACGTGGCGGTTCGCCTGGCCGCCGTCGAAGGCGACGGTCGGCGCGCCGCCGGAGACCTGCAGCGTGCCGGAGACCGCGGACGTGCCGCTGTCGCCGTTCACGTCGGTGGCCGTCGCGGTGGCGGTGTAGTCGCCGTCGACGATCGAGGCCGGCAGCGTCGCCGAGCAGCTGCTCGGCGAGCTCGTGTAGGTGCCGTGGACGGTCTGGGGGCTGCCGCCGCCCGCGGGCGTGAGGGCGAAGGAGCAGTCCGTGATCGCGGCGCCGGGCGCCGGCGTCACCGCGGCCGAGATCGTGCGGCCGGAGAGCGTCGGCGGCGTGAGCGTCGGCACGGCGACGTCGATCGTGACGATCGAGCTGGTGCCGACGTCGCCGGGGTCGCTGTCAGTGGCGACCGCCTGCACGTCGTACTGGCCGGGGCCGGGGAACGTCGCGGCTGGAAGCTTCGCGCTGCAGACGCCGGTCGCGTCGTCGAAGGTCGTCGACACCGGCGTGAAGGTGCCGCCCGAGTGTGGACGGGCGGAGATCGTGCAGGTCGTGACGGCGTCGTGGGCGCGCGTGGACGCCGGTGTCGTCTGCGCTGTCACCTCGCGGTTGTTGGTGCCTGCCTGCACGGTGACGCTGGGCGCGGCGCCGGAGGTCTGGCTGCAGATGTCGGCCGGGTGGTCGACCGTCGCGGTCCCGACGTCGAGGCCGAGGATCACATACGGGCTGCCCAAGGCCGGCGTCAACGTGATCGCGACGTGCAGCGCCGTGAAGGTGTCCGACGTGGCGGTCTGCTCATGGTCGTTGACGACGACTTGCGCCGAGAGCGCGCCAAGGGGCGGAACGTTGAGCGGCGGGATGATGACCGCGCCGTGGTCGACCGTGATCGGCGTGCCGAGCACCGAGGCGCCGACCAGCGTGCCATTGCCCGTCACAACGGGATCGACGGCGCCGGTGATCGGACAACTCGCCTGTGCGGTCGTGGTCGCGGTCCCAAGCGAGACCAGGCTCGCCAGGTTGATCCCCAGAAGGTTCAACCCGACGTCGAGGCCTTCGACGTCGGTCTCCGCCGACACCTCGTGGTCGGCGTTGACGGGGCCGCCGGTGGTCCTCGTTTGCGAGGTCACGACGTCTGCCCCGACGCCGATCGGCAAGGCTCCGCTCAGCAATGTCTTGTCGTCGTTGGCGCACGGAGTCTCGGCAGGGTTCGCCTGGCCGAGGAGCCCGCCTCCAGAGACGTTGAGGAGCGTGATGTTGAGCGGGGTGGCTGTACAGCCGAAGTCGGCGGCGCTGGCGTGCGCCGGCATCGCCGAGGCCCCGATGGCCACGGTGGCGAACAGCACCGCGAACGTTGCGAGCGCGCGGCGGATTCGTCCAGACAATTCTCGTATCTCCCTCTGACGACTGAGCGCCGGGCCGACCCGCCCGGCATCGATCTGTGCGCTTGCCGACAGCGGACGCTGCGGCGCCTTCAACCAAAGCGATGACTGAACGCGGACAGTACAGCCGTCGGCGGCGGCTGTCCGCCGTTCGGCGAGCAATTCGGCCCAAGGTCTGAGACGCGTGGCCGCTGTGCCGTACGTCGGCGGTCTCGGTCAGGGCGCGCGGCGCGCGGCGCGCGGCGGGCGACCTCGCCGAACGTCCAGGTCCTGACCACTGCCGCGAAGCACACTGGCCGGCGTGTCAGTGGCCAGACCACGTGCGGTCTGGGGCTGCTCGGCGCCGGCCCTTCGTCAATGCCCGCTAATCGACGTTATGGAAACTCGAAACGAGCGACGGACGCAGGAGCCCGGCCTCGCAGGCTCGCCTCAGCCCGGCCCGGTCTCGCGGGCTCGCCTCAGTCGCCGGCGCCGGCGGGCGCCGCGGCCGCGGCGCTCAGCGCGCGCAGCGCGTGAACGTGTAGGCGCGCTTCGCCGAGCCGCCGCCGCTCTTGAGCGCCAGCGTCAGCGTGACCTTGGTCTTCTTGCGCGTGAGCTTGATCGCGGCGCCGCCGGCCAGCTTCGAGCCGGTCAGCGTCAGCGCCCTGGCGCCCGTCGCGGCGACCTTCAGCGAGCTGATCGAGCTGGTCTTCGCCGGCTTCGCGCGCACGTGGATCGTCGCGGCCTTGACGCAGCGCGCCGTGCCCGCCATCGAGACGTAGCTCGCGATCGACGGCGTCTTCGTCGCCGTCGTGCCGGTGGTCGTCGGCGGCGGTGTCGCGCTGCTGCCGCCGCCGGCGGTCGGCGGCGTCGTGAAGCGGAAGCGCACGGCGTCGCCGAACGGCGCCAGCACGGCCGCGACCTGCGCCTGCAGCTCGGCCGTCGGCAGCGCGTCGACGGTCACCTCGACGCGGATCGCGTCAGACAGCGTGCAGACGCCGTACTGCGCGGTCGCGTAGATGCCGGCCATCCGCAGCGCCGCCATCACGTTGTTCTGGGTCGTCTGCAGCGTGGCGTCGCTGAACGGCTCGGCGTCGACCGTCAGGTGGCTGGCGAGGAAGACGACCTGGTCTGTCGTGAAGCGCTGCGCGAGCTGCGTGATGATCGCGATCCGCGCCGTGTCGGGCGTCAGCGGCCCGGGCGCGAGCCCGACGTCCCAGCCCTGATGCAGCGTGCTGAGCCAGAGCCCGGCGAACTGCGAGCCGAGCGCCAGGCGCGTCGCCGTGCCCGCGTCGCCGTTGGCGAGCGCGCCGCTGGCGCCGGCGAAGTACGGCGCCAAGGCGGTCTGGTAGTCAGTCGAGCCGGCGGCCACCCCGCATGCCGCCTGCTGGGCTCTGGCGGCCGGTGCCGCCACTGCGAGCGCCGCCGCGACGGCGATTGAACATGCGGCGATCGTCCCTGCTCCCGGCACTTCCCGTCCCCCTCGACCTGAATCTCGACCGCCTGGCAGGCTAGCCGTTACGCTCAGTCACGGCCCACCAAAGTCAGCCAACGAACCGGAAATTCGCCGGACAGCGCGGCTCTGGGCCGTTCTCTCGCCTCGCGAGGGTGCCGGCGGCGGGTTAGGGTGCGGACATCACGAGCCCGCGACGCGGTCGCTCAGCCGCGCCGCAGCAGGCGCCCGACGGCGCCCATCAGCTCGTCGGCCTGGGCGTCGGGCTCCTTCGGGCCCTCGCCGTGGCCGAGCAGGCAGTGGCGGGCGTGCTCGTCGAGCAGCCCGAGCGCGACCTTGTCCAGCGCCGCCTGGATCGCGCTGATCTGGGTCAGGACGTCGATGCAGTAGCGATCCTCGTCGACCATCCGGGCGACGCCGCGCACCTGCCCCTCGATCCGCGCCAGGCGCCGGTTGAGCTGGTCCTTGGTCGCCGTATAGCCGCGCTCGGTCACGCCGACGATGGTAGCCGCAGTACCCCTACCGGGTATGAAGGCCCTGCAGGGCGGCGAGATAGCGCTTGGCCGAGCGGCGCACGATCGCGGCGCCGTCGCGCTCGATCAGCGTGCCCCACCAGGCGCCGTAGATCGCGTCGAACTCGTACGGCGCCAGCGCCGCGACGATCCGCTCGATCTCGCGCGGGCCGAGCGGGATCAGGTTCGGGTAGCTGTACATGAACGAGACCCAGCCGCGGTCCGGGATCAGCTGGACGATGTCGCCGGACAGCAGCATCCGCTCGCGCACCAGCACGCTGCCGCCGGCGAAGTGGCCGCCGCAGCGCACGAGCGTCGCGCCGTCGCCGAGCGCGTGCGTCTCGCCGCTCCAGAAGCGCAGCAGCGGGTCCTCGCGCATCACCCAGCGGCGGTCGTCCTCGTGCAGGTAGACCGGGCACTGGAAGCGCCGCGCCCACCCGACCATCGACGAGTAGTAGTGCGGGTGCGAGATCGCGATCGCCGACAGGCCGCCGCGGCGCTCGACCTGCTCGGCGGTCGCGTCGTCGAGCAGCGTGACGCAGTCCCACAGCAGGTTCGCGCCGCCGTGCGGGACGAGCAGCGCGCGCTGGCCGATCGCGAAGCGCGGCTCGCTGCCGATGCCGACCAGCTCGCCCTCGGGCCGCAGCTCGTTGCGATGGCGCTCGCGCAGCTCCTCCATCGTCGTCCAGTGCTGGCCGTCGATCGGCACCCACTGGCGCTCGTCCTCGCAGATCGGGCACGCGCTCGGCTCGCCGTCGCCGAACTCGACGCCGCAGGTGGCGCAGATTCGCCGCATCACGCGACATCCTCTCACGGCGTGGACCTTCCGTTCCTCGCGGCCGACGGCGCGCTGATCGCCACGCAGGCGTCGCTGGTCGCGCTGCCCGGGCGCGGCGTGCCGCGCTGGCTGGCGCGCTTCGGCGGCGGCTGGTGGGCGCTGATCCTGCCGCTCTCGATCGCGGTCGTGATCGGGGCGATCGAGCTGATCCCGCAGGTCGCCGACGGCCTGACCTGGATCTCGCTCGTGCTGATCCCGCCCGGCGCGGCGCTGGCGCTGGGCTGGGCGATGCACGGCGCCCGCCGGTGGCTCGGCGCGCTCGTCGCGCCGGCCTTCGCGATCGTGCTGGCGAGCGTCGGCACGCTCGCCGGCGACGCGCTCGCGGCGGCGCTGACGGCGCTCTCGGCCGTCACGCTGGGCCGCATCCTCGCCGGCATCGTGCCGGCGATCTGGCTCAAGCTGGGGATCGTCGCGATGGCGATCACCGACGCGATCCTCGTCTTCGGCAACCAGCTCGAGGCGCCGAACGCGGTGCTCAACGCGGCAGTGCCCGCGCCCGGGCTGCCGCAGCTGCAGTACCTCGACCTGCACTACGCGAACATCGGCTACGGCGACATGTTCGTCGCCGGCGTGCTCGGCGGCGTGCTCGCGGCCGAGCGCACGCGGCAGTGGCCGGTCGCGCTCCTGACCTTCGTCTGCTCCGGCCTCTGGGACCTGCTGTTCTTCCGCTACGACACGCTGCCGGCGACCGTTCCGGTCGCGCTCGCGCTGCTGCTGTCGCAGGCCTGGCGCCGTAAGGTAGGTCGCCGCAATGCGCCACTACCTTCGTCCTCTCTTTGACCGCGTCGTCGTCAAGGAGCTCGAGCCGGACCGGGTCCGCAACTCGGGCCTCGTCGTCCCCGCCGGCTCGCACGAGCCGCCGCCCCAGCACGGGATCGTGCTCGCCGTCGGCCCGGGGCTGGACTGGTGGGAGCACGTCGGCGTGCTGATGCCGGTCAAGCCGGGCGACCACGTCGTCTTCCCCGCCTCCGCCGGCGCCTGGGTCGAGGTCGACGAGGAGCGGCTGCTGGTCTGCCGCGTCGGCGAGCTGCTCGGCGTGCTCGAGACCGAGAGCGAGGCCGCCGCGGCATGAGCGAGCTGCGGGAGCTCGGCGACGGCATCGTCCACTGGACGGTCCGGCACCCCGACTGGCACCCGCGCAACGAGCTCGGCGCCGCGGTCGGCTGCTGACGCCGTCGCGCCGCGCCTGGCACGAGCAGACGCTGATCCCCTGGCTGCGGCCGCTGGCGGCGCTCGACGTCGAGCGCGTGCTGGTCACGCACGGCCCTCCCGTGCGGCGCGACGGCCGCGCGGCGCTGGCGACGGCGCTGGCCGCCGAGCCGCTGGCGATCGTCGGTTAGCCTCCCGGCGGTGGACGCGCCTCACGCCTTCACCGGCGCCGCGCTCGACCGCGCCGGCGACGCGCGCCGGCGCGACCCGCGCTGGCTCGCGGCCCAGCGCGCGCACCCGGGCGCGCGCGTCCTGCGCGCCGGCGACGGCGGCCTGCGGATCGCCGGCGAGCGGCTGGCGCGCGACCCGCTGGCGGCGCTCGGCGCCGCCGCGGCCGACGCGCTGCTGCTCGGCCTCGACGAGCAGGGACCGCTGTTCGTGCTCGACGAGGACCCGCCGCGCGCCGGCACGGCGCCGGCGATCGGCGGCGGCGCCGCGGACGCCGGGCAGCTGACGCTGCGCGAGGCGGCGGCGCGGCTGTCCCAGCACGAGGGCGGGCTCGCGGCCTACGTCGGCGCGCTGCTGAACTGGCACCGCCGCCACCGCTTCTGCGCGAACTGCGGCAGCGCGACCGAGGTCGCCGAGGCCGGTCTCGTCCGCCGCTGCCCGCGCTGCGGCGTCGACCATCACCCGCGCACGGACCCGGTCGTGATCATGCTCGTCGTCGACGGCGACCGCGTCCTGCTCGGGCGCCAGGCGAGCTGGCCGGCGGGCCGCTACTCGGCGCTGGCGGGCTTCGTCGAGCCCGGCGAGGCGCTCGAGGAGGCGGTCGCGCGCGAGGTCCGCGAGGAGGCCAGCGTCCGCGTCGGCGCGCCGCGCTACGTCGCCTCGCAGCCGTGGCCGTTCCCGTCCTCGCTGATGCTCGGCTTCATCGTGCCGTGGGCCGGCGGCGAGCCCGCCGTCGGCGACCAGGAGCTGCAGGACGCGCGCTGGTTCGAGCGCGCGGAGGTGGCGCGCGCGGCGGCCGACACGTCGTCCGACTGGGGTCCGGCGGCGCCCGCCGTGGGCCCGCTGAAGCTGCCGCCGCGGCTGGCGATCGCGCGCCGGCTCGTCGAGCGCTGGCTGGCGCCGTAGCGGGTGGACACCCGGCCCCCACGTGCTTAACCTTCTTGGGACGTGTCGCTGGAGGGGTGGATCTTCATGGTCGGGCTCCGCGTCTTCGACGTCGGGGCGCTCGTGGTCTGGCTCGTCTGGTTCTTCCGCCTGCGCGATGACGGCGACGACGGCGAGGACTACCGGCGCGGGCCGGGCGGCGACGCCCCCGGGCCGGAGGAGCCGCGCGACGGCGGCGGGCTGCGGCTGCCGCTGCCGGTCTCGCAGCCGTGGCACGTGCGCCGCCGCGACCACGGCGGCGATCTCGCGCCGGCGCCGGCGCCCGGCCGCCGTCATCGCGATCCCGAGCCGATGCCGGCGCGCGCGCCGGTGAAGCGCTCGCCGCACTCCTGAGCGGCGGCCTCAGCCGAGCAGGACGGCCTCGGCCTCGCGGTAGCGCTCGTTGAGCGCGCGCGTCTCCAGGAACGTCATCAGCACGCGCTCTGGCGGCACGCGCCAGCGCTCCAGCAGCGCGCTCGTCGTCGCCGGCGTGCCCTCGAAGTGGGCTTCGGCGACGGCGCGCGCGAAGGTCGCGGAGATCAGCGATCCCGCGGCCGCGAGCGTCGGGGCGCCGGACGCCGACCGGCGCGGCTCGCCCTCGACCGCCGCGCCGCGGTAGAGCGTCAGCGGCTCGGCGCCGAGCAGCGCCTGGACGAAGCCGAGCCGGGCGAGCACGTGCGCCGCGCGCCGCTCGCGCGACCAGCCGCCGGCGAACAGCGCCGCGTCGCGCACGACCGGGCCGTCGTAGCCGCACAGCCCGAGCTCGGCGAGCACGATCGCGTGGCCCTTGACGAGCTCGCCGGAGCGCGGGTTCGAGGCCCAGCGCTGGCCGAAGGCGCGCTCGACGTCGACGACGCCGCGCGCCGCCATGAAGGCCTCGAGCGCCGCGAACAGCCACGGCTCGCCGGCGCGGCGCTCGACCGCTCCCGCGACGTCGACGGCGCGCCTCAGCCACTCGCGCGCGGCCTCGCGCTCCTCCTCGACGCGCTCCAGCGTCCGCGGTCGCGCGCGCTCGTCCGCTGGCACGACGAGCCGCCGCGCGAAGCGCTCGCGCAGCGCCGCCAGCGGCGCCCCGTCGCGGCGCTCGCCGCCGGGCTCGAACTGGAAGCGCTCGACCTCGTCGAGCGCCAGCTCCCAGATCGCGCCCGCGTCCTCGAAGGCCTCGATCCGCAGCGTGAAGGCGGCGCGCTCGGGCACGACGCCGAGCAGCGTGACCGGCGTGCGGCGCTGGTCGAGCCGGCGGCCGCGATTGCCGGCGACGAGCAGCTCGAGCGCTCCGGGGACGTACGCGGCGTCCGGCGCCGCGTCCGGGTCGGAGGCGTAGATCACCGGCCGACGGGCGCGGCTTGGCGACGCGGCGCGCTGAGCAGCAGGCGCAGGTCGGTGAGCGGCGACCAGTGCTCGACATAGCCGTCGTCGAGCTCGGAGCCCGGGCCGTCGGTCCGCTGCCCCGGCCCGATCAGGCCGGGCGCCATCAGCAGCCTGGCGCCGGCGGCCCGCAGGTCGGCGTCCGGCGCCAGCGCGCGCGGGCCGACGAGGCTCATGCGCCCGGCGACGACGGCGAGCAGCAGCGGCAGGTCGAGCGCGCCGGTCCGCTCCAGCAGCCGTCCCGCGGCGCCGACCGGCTGGTGGAAGCGCAGCAGCGGAATCGCCGCACCGCCGCGGCCGATCCGCGTGCGCGACTCGAACCAGCCGTCGTCGTGCCCGACCAGCAGCGCCGCCGTGACGAACGTCAGCGGCAGCGTGGCGAGCAGGGCCAGCAGCGCCAGCAGCAGGTCGGCGCCGCGCTTGAGCGCGAGGCCGCAGCGCACGCGTGGCCTGGCGAGCCGCGCCGCGGCTGCCGACACGCCACAAGTCCGTTGCTCTACGCGCTCCATCTGGTCCGTCTCGAACGCCGCTGCTCGGGCGTGGAGCTCCGAAGCACAGGTTTTCAGACGAACAGTCAGCGTGGAAGTGGCCCAGACGGATGTCCGACCCGACCGGGTGGGTCGCCGGTCGAGCGTCAGGTCGGCCACGCCGGCAGCGTCCCCGCGACGCGCCGGGCGCCGTCGGCGGTCAGCTCGACCTTCCAGATCGGCGCCTCGGCCTTGACGCGGTCGATCAGCGCTCGCGCGCCGGCGAACGCCTCGCCGCGGTGCGGCGCGCTCGCGGCGACGATCACGGACGGCTCGCTCAGCGGCACGCGGCCCGTGCGATGCACGAGCGCGACGGCGCAGAGCCCGTGCCGCTCGGCCTCCTCGCGGCCGATCGCCTCCAGCTTGCTCGTCGCCATCTCGGCGTAGGCCTCGTAGTCGAGCGCGTCGACCGTGCGCGTCACGCCCTCGAAGCAGACGACGGCGCCGGCGCGCGGGTCGCGCACGGCGGCCGCCACGGCGGCGAGGTCGAGCGGCCGCTCGGTCACCTGCGCGAGCGCGACCGGCGTCGCCGCGCCGCCGCTCACCGGCGGCACCAGCGCGATCTCGTCGCCGGCCGCGATCGTCGCGCTCGCCGGCGCGTACTCGCGGTTCAGGGCGACCAGGCACGAGCGCGGCTCCAGCGGCCCGACGGGCGTGTCGGCGAGCGCCCGCAGCAGCTCGGCGACCGAGGCGCCCTCGGGCAGCTCGACCTCGACGCGCGCCGCGCCGGCGCGCTCGCGCAGGCCGGCGAAGAGGCGTACCGAGACGACCATACGGCGGGGAATCGTAGTTGCCCGGGGTAGCATCACGTGCAGTGGAAGGAGCGCTCACGCATCTGGACGCGGCGGGCAACGCCCGCATGGTCGACGTGAGCGAGAAGGCCGAGACCGTCCGCTGGGCGCGCGCCCGCGCCGTCGTGCGGATGTCGCCCGCGGCCGCCGCTCGCGTCGCCGCCGGCGACGCGCCGAAGGGCGACGTCGCGACGGTCGCGCGGCTCGCCGCGATCCAGGCCGCGAAGCGCACCGACGAGCTGATCCCGCTCGCCCACTCGCTGCCGCTGACGCACGTCGACCCGAGCGTCAGCGTCGACGTCGAGGCCGGCACCGTGACGCTGGTCGCCGAGGCGCGCACGAGCGCGCGCACGGGCGTCGAGATGGAGGCGCTGGTCGCCTGCAGCGTCGGCGCGCTGGCCGTCTACGACATGGTCAAGGGGATCGAGCGCGGCGTCGTCATCGAACGGGTCGAGCTGCTCGACAAGACGGGCGGCACGTCCGACTTCCACCGGGCATGAGGGCGCCGCTCGTCGACGGCCACGGGCGCGAGATCGGCGACGTGCGCATCTCCGTCACCGATCGCTGCAACTTCCGCTGCCAGTACTGCATGCCGGCCGAGGGGCTGCCCTGGCTGGACCGCTCGGAGCTGCTGAGCTACGAGGAGATCGCGCGGCTGGTCGCGCTGCTCGGCTCGATGGGCGTCCACGACGTGCGCCTGACCGGCGGCGAGCCGCTCGCCCGCCGCGACCTCTGGCGGCTCGTCGAGCTGCTGGCGGCCGACGCGAACGTCCACGACCTCTCGCTGACGACGAACGGCTACCTGCTCGCCCGCCAAGTCGGCGGGCTCGTCGCGGCCGGGCTGCGGCGCGTCAACGTCTCGCTCGACGCGCTGGCGCCGGACCGCTTCTTCCAGCTGACGCGGCGGCGCGCGCTGCCGCAGGTGCTCGAGGGGCTGGCGGCCGCGGAGGCCTTCGAGCAGCTGCGGCCGATCAAGGTCAACGTCGTCGCGCTGCGCGACTTCACGGAGGACGAGGTCGTGCGCTTCGCGGAGTTCGCGCGCCGGCATCCGTACGAGGTGCGCTTCATCGAGTTCATGCCGCTCGACGGCGACCGCGCATGGTCGCGCGAGCGCGTGCTGCCGAACGCCGAGGTGCGCGCGCTGATCGACGCCGCCTACCCGCTGGAGCCGATCGGCCGCGAGCGTCACGGCACCGCGCGCCGCTGGCGCTTCGCCGACGGCGCCGGCGAGATCGGCTTCATCTCCCCCGTCAGCGAGCCGTTCTGCGGCGACTGCAATCGGATCCGCGTGACCGCCGAGGGCAAGCTGCGCACCTGCCTGTTCTCGCTGCACGAGACCGACCTGCGCGCGCCGCTGCGGGCCGGCGCGAGCGACGACGAGCTGGAGGCGATCGTACGCGAGGCGGTCTGGGCGAAGGAGCTCAAGCACCACGTCAACGACGCCGGCTTCGTGCAGCCGGCGCGGACGATGTCGCAGATCGGCGGCTGACGGTGCGCGACCTCGCGGACGCGCTCGCGCTGGTGCTCGGCGGCGTCGAGCCGCTGGCCGCCGAGCGCGTCTCGCTGGAGGACGCCGCCGGACGCGTCGCGGCCGGCGAGGGGCGCTCGCTCGTCGACCTGCCGCCGTTCGACCGCTCGGCGATGGACGGCTTCGCGGTGCGCGCGCAGGACGTCGCCGTCGGCCGGCCGCTGGCGCTCGCCGGCGACGTCGCGGCCGGCGCCGACGTCCGCGCGCGCGAGCTGGCGCCGGGCAGCGCGCTGCGGATCTCGACCGGCGCGGCGATCCCCGCCGGCGCCGACGCGGTGCTGCAGGTCGAGCACGCCGAGGCGGTCGACGGGCGCGTGACGCCGACGCGCGCCGTCGAGCGCGGCCTGCACGTGCGCCGGCACGGCGAGGACGTGCGCGCGGGCGACCTGCTGCTGCGTCCGGGCGAGCGGCTGACGCTGCCGCGGCTGTCGTCGCTGGCGGCGGCCGGCGTCGGCGCGATCGCGGTGCACCGGCGTCCGCGGCTGCATCTGCTGGTGACCGGCGACGAGCTGCTGGCGGCGGGCGCGCCGCCGCAGCCGGGCAAGGTGCACGAGTCCAACGGCCTGCTGGTGCGGCTGCTGGCGCGGCGTGCCGGCGCCGAGCTGGTCGACCACGGCGTCGTCGCCGACGACGCCGGCGCGACGCTCGCGGCCGTCGAGGCCGGGCTCGCCGGCGACGTGCTCGTCGTCACCGGCGGCGTCTCCGTCGGGCCGCACGACCACGTCAAGCCGGCGTTCGCGGCGGCGGGCGTCGACGAGGTCTTCTGGCGCGTGCGGATGAAGCCGGGCAAGCCGCTCTGGTTCGGCCGCCGCGGCGCGACGCTGGTCTTCGGCCTGCCGGGCAATCCGCTGGCGGTGATCGTCTGCGCGGCGGTCTTCGTGCTGCCGGCGCTGCGGCGGCTGGCGGGCGAGCGCGACGCCGGTCCGGCGCTGATCCGTGGCCGGCTCGGCGAGCCGGCGGGGCCGTCGGACGGCCGCACGACGTTCCTCACCGCGCGGCTGGAGCGAGCCGCGGACGGCGTGCTCGAGGCGTTCCCGACGCGCCGCCAGGGCTCCCACATGACGGGCGCGCTCGGCGTCAGCGACGGCTTCGCGATCGCGCCGCACGGCAGCGGCGAGCTGCCGGCGGGCGCAGCGGTCGACCTGCTCGCGCTCGAGCCCGAGAGCCTGTAGCGCGGCGCCGGGGCCGACACTCAGGGCACGGAGATGCGCTGCGGCCGGCCGAGGCCGTCGATCTCTGCGTGGATCGAGAGCCCGTGCTCGCCGTCGACGCTGAACGATCTCACGGTGCCGTCGCTCACGCTGACGCGGAGCCTGAACGGCGAGGACCCCAACGTGATCCGATACGGCGCCAGCCGTCGTGCCTGGTCGCCGTCGGCGGTGCCGCCGAAGCCCTGAGACACTGGGATCGCAAGCGTGCTTCCCGGGACCGTCGCGGTGTACTGCGTCGTGCCGTCCTGGGTCTCGGACGTCACGTCATGCGCTGATCGGGCTGCCTGGGAAAGGGCGTCGATCGCCTGCGTCTGCTCGGAGAGCGGCGAGCCACCGGCGGCATCTATCCGGTTCTCGGTGTCGACATAGTGGCTGCCGTCGGAGCTGGCATAGAGCTCGCCGTCGACCACGCGTACTCCGGAACGTGGAATCGCCGCAGCTCCGTCGGCCAGCGTGAGCTGCGTGTCGCTTGCGTAGTCCTGCCCGTCGTAGCGGGCTGTGGTCGTCGCCGTGAGCACACCAGTCGTGAACGTCCAGACGATGCGTCCGGAAGGAAAGCTCGCGGTCCGTTGCGCGGCCTGAGCCAGTGCTTGCGCTGGATGCGTCGGGCTGCCAGGAGCGATGAACGCCGTGGCGGCGCCGACGACGAGAATGAGTGCGACAGTGGCTTGCAGGCGGCGGCGACGACGACTGTTGTCACGCGCGATCGCGGCGACGAAGTCGTCTCGCAGCTTCGGTAGTGCGCTCATGGAGTCTCCTCTGGTCGTGGTGCCATGAGGTCGGCGAGGCGACCGATTCCGCGCGACACGCGGACGCGAGCGGCGGCTTCCGAGCAGCCGAGTCGCAGCGCGACATCGGAGTACGGCAGCTCTTGGGCTATGCGGAGCGATACGGCCTCGGCAAGGTCCGGCGGCAGCTGGCTGAGTGCGCTCGTCAGTGCGGTCTGGACGCGGCGGAGGTCGGCGAGCTCTTCGATCCGCTCGATCTCCTCGTCGTCGAGCTGGATCCGAGGCAGGCCAAGCCGCGACCGGGCGCGGCTCTCGGCAGCGGCGCGACGCACCCAGCCGCTGAACTGGTGCCGTGCGATGCCAAAGAGCCAGGCCGCGGCGGGCGCACCCACGTCGCGGAAACGACGCCGAGAGGCGAAGGCCTCAGCGAACGTCTCGGCAGTCAGATCGGCTGCCGTCTGCGCATCGGCCGTCCGCCGCGCGAAGTACCCGAGGACGGCGTCAGCGTGGCGATCGAAGAACACGCCGAACGCCTCTGCGTCACGCCGCGCGGCGCGAAGCAACTCGGCATCCGAACGGGGATCAGGGCGCGGCACCATGCACTCTGCATATGACGCGAGCGATGCCGCGCGGTACAAGGGGCCGCAGGGGCGTCGCGCCTTACGGCCGGTTGCCGGCGAGCGTCTTCTTGAGGTCCTTGAGCAGGAGGATGAGCTGCAGCGGGTCGATCGGCGACGGCTCGAAGCCGTAGCGCCGGTACCAGGCGCGGGCGCGTTCGTTCTTGGCGTGCACGAGCAGGGCGCGGATGCCGATCGGGTCGCTCGCGGCGAGCACGCGCAGCATGGCGTCGCGGAGCAGCGAGCGGCCGAGGCCGGCGCCTTGGTGGCTCTGGGCGACGGCGAGGCGAGCGAGCAGGACGGCCGGCACCGGCCGCTCGCGTGGCTGGCCCTGGAGCAGGCGCGTCGTCGCCGCGGTCGCCTCGATCTGCGCGGCGGCCAGCGCGTAGAAGCCCACGACGCGGGTGGGCCGGTCGCTGTGCGCGGTGACGAACACGCGGGCGCCGCCGCCGGCGTGGCTCGCGCGGGCGTGCCGCCGCAGCCAGTCGTCCAGCGCCGGCTCGCCGCATGCGAAGGCGTCGAGCTCGTGCCGCGGCGCGAGCGGCTCAGGGCGCGTGAAGCTCACGTGGGGTCAGTCGAAGGCGCTGTCCGACGTCAGCAGGTCGCGCAGCCCGTCGGGTTCGCGCGCCGGCCGGTCGAGCAGCTCCACGAACGCCGACCACGCCGGCTCGTCGAGCACGAACCGCGTCCGGTCGGCGAGCACGCGCTCGGCCTCGCTGATCGCGGCGCCGACGACGAAGTCGGTCAGGTTGCGATGCGTCGTCAGCGCCGCCGCCCGCACGACCTCGTCGACGGGCTCGGTCACGCGGAGCGTCCAGCGTGTGTCCTTCAGGTCGGCCACCGGGCCGGATTGTACAGCCAGTGGGCGTACGGCACCGATCTCGCCGCCCGTCAGGCGGTCGTGAGGATCGCGAGCTCGGTCTGGCGCTTGGCTGGATCGGGCTCGCTCGACGGGTCGGTAAGGTAGCGCTCGACGCAGGCGACCCAGCGCTCGCCGTCGCGCCGCCAGTCGACTCCCTGCCGCTCGCCCCAGCGCAGCAGCGCCGCGGTGGCGTCGGCGAGGCCGTCGTAGGCGCCGAAGTACTGCGCCGTCGCGTAGTTGCCGGCGGGCAGCTCGCCGGCGAGGACGTCGTCCTCGGCGGCGACCGGCGCGCCGGTCGGGACGCAGAGCTCGATCTCCAGCGCGCTCGGGTCGTCGACGCGGCGGTAGCGGATGAAGGGCGGCCCGGCGGGCGCGAGGCCGTGCGCGGCGAGCCAGCCGAACAGGCGCGGGAAGCCGCGGTCGACCACGCTGCCGAGGCCGCCCTGCGGGGCGCGCGCGGCGAGTCCGGCATAGGGCTGCGCCTCGCGGCGCTCGATCTGCGGCGGTGTCAGCACGACTCGGCCGCGTAGTCCTCGACGATCCGCCGCTGGACCGGCGTCAGCGCGCGCAGCGGATCGCCGTCGACCAGCAGCGCCGCGGCCTGCGGCAGCGTCAGGCCGGTGCCGGTCAGGACCGCGCCGATCAGTGGCGGCACGTCGCCGCCGCAGACGCCGCTGTCGCCGCCGCCGCCGCTCACAGCGCCGCCAGCTGCTCGCGGGTGTCGACGTCGGCGGCGTCGCCGAACGCGCTCGCGTCCCAGCTGCGCACGCGGAAGCGCGCCAGCAGCTGCCGCGCGCCGGCGTCGCCGGACAGCGACGGGACGGCGTCGAGCACGGCGCGGCCGAGCACGACGGGATGCCCGGGCACGCCGCCGTAGATGCTGCGGACGGCGTCGCAGCCGCCGTCGAGCCGTGCCAGCGCGGCGTCGATCGCCCGCGCCGTGATCAGTGGCTGGTCGCCGAGCGTGACGACCGCGGCGTCGGCGTCGCCGATCGCGGCGACGCCGCGCTTGAGCGAGGCCGACTGGCCGTTCGCCCAATCCGGCGCGAGCACGACCTCGGCGGCGCCGAGCGTCAGCGCGCCGCGCACCTCGCCTGCCGCGTGCCCGAGCACGACGACGACGCGCTCGACGCCGGTCGCCGCGAGCATCGCGTCGACCGCATGCTGCAGCAGCGGCCGGCCGCGCAGCGGCGCCAGCTGCTTGACGCCGCCGCCGAAGCGGCGCCCGGCGCCGGCCGCGAGCACGATCCCGGCGGCGCGCCGCGACGCGCCGGACGCGGCGGCGCCTGCTCGCTCGGCGGGCACGGCCGCTCGTCCGTCAGGCGCATCGGTGGTGCCTGCTCGCGCGCCGGGCGCAGCCGCTCGTCCGGCGAGGGCGCCGGTGGCGGCCGCGTCGGCTCGCCTGTCGACCTGCCCACCCATCGCGCTCAGACCCCGACCGCGTGGATGCGGCCCTTGGCGTCCGCGAGCCTGCCGCCGCCGCGGCCGTGGCGCAGCGCGACGATCTCGCCCATGATCGAGAGCGCGGTCTCCTCCGCCGTCAGCGCGCCGAGGTCGAGCCCGATCGGCGCCGCGATCCGCGCCAGCTCCGCCTCCGCGACGCCCTTCGCGACGAGCCGGTCGCGGCGCCGCTGCTGTGCCCGCCGCGAGCCCATCGCGCCGATGTAGGCGGCGTTCGAGCGCAGCGCCAGCACGAGCGCCGCGTCGTCGAGCTTCGGGTCGTGCGTGAGCACCGCGATCGCCGTCGCGCGGTCGATCCCGCCGAGCTGCGCGAACGCCTCCTCGGGCCAGGCCGCGATCACGTCCTCGGCGTCCGGGAAGCGCGAGCGCTGCGCGAAGCGCGAGCGCGGATCGACGACGAACGGCCGCCAGCCGGCGGCGGCCGCCAGCCGGCAGAGCGCGGCCGCGAAGTCGACGGCGCCGAAGACGATTAGCCGCGGCGGCGGGAACGTGACGTCGACGAACAGCAGCGTCCCGTCCTCGACGACCCGGTCCGAGCGCTCGGACCACATCAGCCGATCGGCGTGCGCCGCGGCGGCGTCGTCGAGCGCGGCCGCGCCGAGCGTGCCCGCGCGCGTGCCGTCGGCGTGCACGAGCAGCTTCGCGCCCGGCCGCTCGCCGCCCTCGAGCAGCGTGACGAGCGCGCCGCGGCGCCCCTCGCGCGCGAGGTCGCTGAAGGCCGACTGCTCGCTCACGGCTCGTAGCGCTCCACCCAGACGTCGATCTCGCCGCCGCAGGGCAGGCCGACGTCCCAGGCCTCCTCGTCGGCGATGCCGAAGTGCAGCAGCCGCGGCGGGCCGCCGGCCAGCACCTGCTCGGCGACCTCGACGACGGCGCCCTCGACGCAGCCGCCGGAGACGGCGCCGGCGATCTCGCCGTTGGCGTTGATCGCCATCTTCGCGCCGGGCGGGCGCGGCGCGGAGCGCTCGACGCCGATCACGGTCGCCAGCGCGACGCGGTCGCCGCGCGCGGTCCAGGCGTCGACTTCCTCGAGCACGTCCTTCATGTCATTCCCTCCTCCATCAGGTCGGCGAGCGCGTCCAGCGAGGCGAGCGAGCTCCCCGGCAGCAGCCGGTCGATATGCGGCAGCGCCGCGCGCATGCCGCGCGTGAGCGGCTCGTAGCGCGGGTCGGCGGCGAGCGGGTTGAGCCAGATCACGCGGTGGGCGGTGCGCCGCAGCCGCGCCAGCTCCGCGCCCAGCTCGTCCGGGTCGCCGCGATCCCAGCCGTCCGAGAGCAGCACGACGACGGCGCCGCGGCCGATCCGACGGCCGTGCTCGCGGTTGAGCTCGGCGATCGCGGCGCCGATCCGCGTGCCGCCGGACCAGTCGTCGACGGCGGCCGCGGCGCGTGCCAGCGCGCGATCGGCGTCGCGGCCGCGCAGCTCCAGCGTCAGCCGCGTCAGCCGCGTGCCGAACGCGAACGCCTCGACGCGCGCGCGGGCGGCGACGCAGGCCTGCGCGTACTGCAGCAGCATGCGCGAGTAGGGCGCCATCGAGCCGGAGACGTCGCAGACGATCACCAGCCGCCGCGGCCGCTCGCCGGGCTCGCGGTAGCGGCGCTCGAGCAGCTCGCCGCCGTGCCGCAGCGAGGCGCGGATCGTCGCGCGCAGGTCGTGCTCGCCGCGCCGGCGCGAGGTCGGCGACGTGCGCCGCGAGCGCCGCCGCGGACCGCGCCGCGCGATCCGCGCCAGCAGCCGCCGCGCGACCGCCAGCTCGGCCTCGCTGTAGTCGCCGAAGTCCTTCTCGCGCAGCAGCTCCTGCTCGCTCCAGGCGGCGGGGACCGGCGTCAGCTCGCCGCCGGGCCGCTCGTCGCCGCGCTGCGGCACGGCCACGCGCGGCAGCGCCGCCTGGACGACCTGGCCGAGCTCGTCGAGCGGGTCGTGATCGCTGCCGGCGTCGCCGAAGACCGCCAGGAAGGCGTCGGAGAAGGCGGCGACGTCGGCGTGCGAGGAGCAGAGCGCGGCGCGCAGCGCGAAGAAGGCGTCGCCGCGCGAGCTCGCGTCGACCGCCGCCAGCGCGCGCTCGGCGGTCAGCAGCTCGCCGACGCCGACGCGCGCGCCGCGCGCCCGCAGGTCGGCCGCGAGCGCGCTCAGCCGCGCCGTCAGCACGGCGCCCTGCGACGCCGGGTCGGCGGCGGCGGCGCGCCGCACCGCCGCCGCGTCGGCCGCCGGCGAGGCGCGCCGCGCGGCGGCAGCCGCCAGCGGTCGCTCGGCGGCCTCGCCGTGCCGCACGGCCGCGTCCTGCGCGGCGGCCTCGTCGCGGACCTGCGGCGCGCGCCGGACCGCGGCGTCGCGACGGCTCGGCTCAGACACCGTCGAGCACCCCTTCGCGCTGCACGCGCTCGATGTCCTCTCGCACCTTCAGCGCGACGCCGAGCGTGGCGTCGAGGTCGGCCTCGCCGTCGAGCGCCAGCAGCGCCCGCGCCCAGGTGATCGTCTCGCCCACGCCCGGCAGCTTGTAGAGCTCGCGCTCGCGCAGCAGCGCGACGGCCTGGCAGACGCGCGCCGCGACCTGCTCGGGCACGCCCGGCAGCCGGCTGTGGACGATCTCCGCCTCGCGCTCGGGCGTCGGGTAGTCGATCCAGTGGTACAGGCAGCGGCGCTTGAGCGCGTCGTGCAGCTCGCGCGTGCGGTTCGACGTCAGCACGACCAGCGGGCGCTGGCGCGCGGCGACCGTCCCCAGCTCGGGGATCGTGATCGCGAAGTCGGCCAGGAACTCGAGCAGGAAGGCCTCGAACTCGTCGTCGGCGCGGTCGATCTCGTCGATCAGCAGCACCGCCGGCCCGTCGTGCTCGAGCGCCTCCAGCAGCGGCCGGCGCAGCAGGAACTCGCGCCCGAACAGCTCGCGCGCCGGCGCGCCGGCCTCGGCGGCGCGGATCGCCAGCAGCTGGCGCTGGTAGTCCCAGTCGTAGAGCGCCTGGTGCAGGTCGATGCCCTCGTGGCACTGCAGCCGGATCAGCGTCGCGCCGGTCGCCGCGGCGAGCGCCCGCGCCACCTCGGTCTTGCCGACGCCGGCCTCCCCCTCGAGCAGCAGCGGCTGCTCGAGCGTCGCGGCGAGGTAGGCCGCCGTCGCCAGGCCCCGATCGGCGAGGTAGCCCTCGCCGGCCAGGGCCGTGGAGACGTCCTGGACGGTGGCGAAGCGCACTACGTCGATTCTGACGCGTCAGTCAGCGCGCGTCGTGTCAGCACGCGCGCCAGGTGGCGCTTGTACTCCGGCGACGCGTTCAGGTCGCCGGGCGGATCCGTGCCCTCGGCGGCCAGCTCGGCCGCCGCCGCGATCGTCCGCTCGTCCAGCGGCCGGCCGCGCAGCGCGGCCTCCGCGGCGCTCGCGCGCAGCGGCGTCGAGCCCATGTTCGTCAGCCCGATGCGCACGTCCTCGACGACGCCGTCGGCGACCTTCAGCAGCGCCGAGATGGCGACGATCGCCCAGTCCTCGCGGCGCCGGTTGAACTTCCGGTAGCCGTAGCCGTAGCCGGCGAGCGCCGGCATCCGCACCTCGGTGACGATCTCGCTCGGCTCGACCGCCGTCGTCAGGAACTCCTGGAAGAGGTCGGCGGCGGCGATCTCGCGCGTCGCGCCGTCGGCGCCGGCGGCGACGACCGAGCCCCCGGCGGCGAGCAGGATCGCCGGCATGTCCGACGCCGGGTCGCCGTGCACGAGCGTGCCGCCGGCGGTGCCCATGTTGCGCACCTGCTGGTCGGCGATCGTGCCCGCCGCCAGCGACGCCAGCCCGAGCCCGCCGACGGCGACATCGTGATGGCGCGTCATCGCGCCGATCCGGAACGTCCCGTTCTCGCGCGCGATGCCGGTCAGGCCGGGTACGAGGCGCAGGTCGACGAGCAGCGACGGCGCCGCCAGGCGCAGCTTCATCAGCGGCAGCAGCGAGTGCCCGCCGGCCAGCAGCTTCGCGTCCTCGTCGGACGCCAGCGCCGCGAACGCCTCCGCGAGCGTCGCCGGCGCGACGTAGTCGAACTCGGCGGGGATCACTTCGCAGCCTCCCGGATCGCTTCCCAGATGCGCATCGGACTGAGCGGCATGTTCAGGTACTCGACGCCGAGCGGGCGCAGGGCGTCGATCACGGCGTTGGTGACGGTCGCCGAGGAGGCGATCGTGCCCGCCTCGCCGATGCCCTTGACGCCGAGCGTGTTGGTCGGCGAGCGCGTCTCCGTGCGGTCGAGCTCGAACGAGGGCAGCTCGTCGGCGCTCGGCAGCGTGTAGTCGGCGAAGGTGCCGGTCAGCAGCTGGCCGTCGCCGTCGTAGTGGACCTGCTCGAACAGCGCCTGCCCGATGCCGTGCGCGACGCCGCCGTGGACCTGGCCGTCGATCAGCTTCGGGTTGATCGCCGGGCCGCAGTCGTCGACGGCGACGTAGCGGACGACGTCGACCTTGCCGGTCGCCGCGTCGACGTCGACCACGCAGGCGTGCGCGCCGAACGGGAAGACGAAGTTCGACGGGTCGTAGAAGGACAGCTCCTCCAGGCCCGGCTCCATCCCCTCCGGCAGGTTCTCGGGGATGTAGGCCGCGCCGGCGACCTCGCCGAGCGTCATGCCGCGGTCCGGCGAGCCCTTGACGGCGAACTTGCCGTCGATCAGCTCGACGTCCTCGGGCGCCGCCTCGAGCTGATGCGCGACGATCCGGCGCGCCTTCTCGACGATCTTGCTGGTCGCCCGCGCGACCGACTCGCCGCCGACGGCGAGCGAGCGCGACCCGTAGGTGCCGAGGCCCTGCGGGCCGGTGCCGGTGTCGCCGTGGATCACCTCGACGTTCGCCGGGCTGGTGCCGAGCCGGTCGGCGACGATCTGCGCGAACGCCGTCTCGAGCCCCTGCCCGTGCGGCGAGGTGCCGGTGAAGACGGTCACGGCGCCGGTGACGTGGACGCGCACCATCGCCGACTCCCAGAGCCCGGTCTGCAGCCCGAAGCCGCTCGGCCCGGTGATCCGCGACGGCGCCAGGCCGCAGATCTCCGTGTAGGTGCAGAAGCCGATGCCGCGGTAGATGCCGTGCTCGCGCAGCGGCTCGGCCTGCGCGCGCACGGCGGCGACGTCGACGTGCTCGAGCAGCGTGTCGAGCGCGCGCTGGTAGTTGCCGCTGTCGTAGATCACGCCGACCGCGACCGCGTGCGGGAAGTCCTCGGCCGCGATGAAGTTGCGCCGGCGCAGCTCGAGCGGGTCGATGCCGAGCTCGTGCGCGAGCTGGTCGATCGTGACCTCGATCATGTGCGTCGCCTCGGGCCGGCCGGCGCCGCGGATCGCGTCGGTCGGGAACTTGTTCGTGAAGACGCCGGTGATGTCGGTCCGGACGGCGGGGATGTCGTAGACGCCGCTCATCACGAACGCGCCGAGCGACGGGATCGTCGGCGTCAGCAGCATCAGGTAGGCGCCGAAGTCGGCGTAGATGTGCGTGTGGAAGGCGGTGATCCTGCCGTCCCTGGTCGCGCCGACGCGCACGTAGGCGACCTGATCGCGCCCGTGGTGCGTGACCTGCATCGCCTCCGAGCGCGTCTCGATCCACTTGACCGGGCGCTCGAGCCGGCGCGAGGCCCAGGCGAGCAGGATCTCCTCGCCGTAGATCTGCAGCTTGGAGCCGAAGCCGCCGCCGACCTCGGGCGCGATCGCGCGCACGCGCTCCTCGCTGATGCCCAGCTGCAGCGCCAGGAACAGGCGCAGGAAGTGCGGCACCTGGGTCGAGGAGTGCAGCGTCAGCATGCCGGCGCGGTAGTCGGCGAGCACGCCGCGCGGCTCGATCGCGGCGCCGGCCGTGCGGTGGTTGACGACGCGCCGCTCGACGATCACGTCGGCGGCAGCGAAGCCGGCCTCGAGGTCGCCGCCGCCGAGCGACCAGTCGTGGCAGCGGTTGGTCCCGAGCGACTCGTGCACGAGCGGCGCGCCGTCGGCGAGCGCCGCCTCCGGGTCGCTGACGACCGGCAGCGGGTCGTACTCGACGAGCACCCGCTCGGCGGCGTCGACGACCGCGTAGCGGTCCTCGCCGATCACGACCGCGACCGGATCGCCGACGTGGTTGACGGTCTCCTTCGCGAGCGCCCAGTGCGGCGGGTTGTTGACCTCGACGCCGGGCGGCACCCAGGCCATCGGCAGCGGCGCCGCGATGTCGACCTCGGGGCCGGTGAAGACGGCGACGACGCCGGGCAGCGCGCGCGCCGGCTCGGCGTCGATCGAGACGATCCGCGCGTGCGCCTCGGGCGAGCGCACGAAGGCGGCCCAGAGCTGGCCGGTGACGTCGATGTCGTCGACGTAGCGGGCGCGGCCGAGGATCAGCCGCGGGTCCTCCTTGCGCTTGAGCGCCTTGCCGACCCAGGGTGCGGCGGGCTCGTCGATCGCGGTCATGCCATGACCTCCTCCCCGCGCTGCGCCGCCGCCGCGGCGCGCACCGCCTTGACGATGTTGTGGTAGCCGGTGCAGCGGCAGAGGTTGCCGGACAGGCCCTCGCGCACCTCCGCCTCGCTCGGGTCCGGGTTGCGCGCGAGCAGGTCGGCGGCGGCCATGATCATGCCGGGCGTGCAGTAGCCGCACTGCAGGCCGTGGTGCTCCCAGAAGGCCTCCTGCAGCGGGTGCAGGCGCTGCTCGTCGCCGATGCCCTCGATCGTCGTGACCTCGGCGCCGTCGGCCTGCGCCGCCAGCAGCGTGCAGGACTTGACGGCGTTGCCGTTCAGGTGGACGGTGCAGGCGCCGCAGCTGGACGTGTCGCAGCCGACGTGGGTGCCCGTCAGGCCCAGCGTCTCGCGCAGGAGGTGCACGAGCAGCAGCCGCGGCTCGACCTCCGCGCTCCGCTGCACGCCGTTGACGGTCAACGAAACCTGTACGGAACCAGCCACAGTCGTCGTCTCCTCCACTCGCTGACGCGAATCCGCGTTCGACAGTACCGCAGCGCCGCCGCGCCGGCGACGGCCGACCAGGACGCCTGGAACGACGCGCTGCCGGCGCCCCCGGCCCGCCCTGGGGAGCGCGGGCGGGCCGGGGGCTCGTCAAAGCTGGTCGCGCCAGCGCACGGCGGCGCCGGCGAGCTCGCCGAGCGCCTCCTGGAGCGCCGGCCGGTCGCCGGCGGCGCGGGCGCCGTGCAGCGTGCGCAGCGCCGCCGCCAGCACGGTCGGGCCGGACGGGCCGGCGGCGCGCAGGCCGCGCAGCTCGTCGGCCGTCAGCTGCCGCCGCTCGCCGGTCACCAGCGCCGCCAGCTCGCGCAGGCGCCGCTCGCTGGCGTCCGCGCGCGCCTCGGCGGCGTGGGCCGCGCGCAGCGCCGCGCCGACGGCGGCGCCGGCCTCGCGCTTGGCGCTGGTCACCGCCGCGTCGGCCGCCGCGCCGCTCGCCAGCTCGGCGCGCGCCGCCGCCGCGACGCGCTCCGCCGAGGCGGCGCGCGCCAGCGCGTCGACCGCGCGCATGTCCGACGCGCGCGCGTGCCGGCGCGCCTCGCGGGCGTCGCGCAGCGCCGCCTTGGCCTGGTCGTCGGCCGCGCGCACGCGCGCGCCGGCGTCCGCCGAGACGCTGTCGAGCACGTCGCCGAGCTCGGTCTGCCGCTCGCGCTCGGCCAGCGCGACGCGCTCGCGCGCGTCGCGCGCCCGCCGCTCGCGCTCGCCGGCTCGGCGCGCCCGCCGGCGCGCGTCGCCCAGCTGCGATTCGACCCGCTCGGCGCGCCGCTCGGCCGCCGCGGCGCGCCGCTCGAGCTCGGCGGCGCGGCGGTCGGCCGCGCGCACGCGCTCCTCGGCCGCGAGCAGCGCCTCGTCGACGCTGCGCGGCGCCAGCGGCGCGCGCTGCTCGACGCCGGGCCGTGCGACGCCGGCCGGGCGCCGGCGCGGCCCGGGGCGGTGCGGCTGCAGCCCGGCGGCGCGGACGGCGGCGTCGAACGACCCCTCGAAGGGGCGCTTGGCGGCGTTCGTCGACGGCCAGTCGCCTTCGCGGTAGCGCTCGATGCGCCACTCCTGCGCGCGCCAGCGCGCCAGCGACGGGTTCCAGTCGGCCGAGCAGGGCGGCTCGCCGTAGCGAGCGTTCCACTCGACGATCTTCTCGATGATCAGCTCACGGGACCAGCGCGTCACCCGACGCCCGCCCGCGCTGCCGGCGGGCGGAGACATGCTGAGCTCCGTCCGCTAGTAGCCGCTCGGCTGCTGGTCGTCGAACGCCGACGGCGCCGCCGACCACACGACCGCGGCCGCGCCGAGCCAGCGCATACGCGCGGCCGTGACGACGATCTTGTGGTCGGTGCAGGACGACATGGAGACCGCACGGTACCGGTCAGTGCGCGCCGCGTCCAGCCCGCCGCGGCGGCCGCTTCGGGTTCGAATCCTCATCTTCGTGGGCCAGGAGTCCGCCTGACATGCCATCCTTGCGGCCTCTGAGCACGGAACTCCCCACTGCAGAGCATCCCGTGGCCTCGGGTGAGCCCACGCCCACGCCGGCGAAGCGGCGGCGCGCGTCGCTGCCGCTGCTCGGCGGGCTGATCTCGATCGTCGCGCTGGCCTTCGTCGTCTACTGGGCGTCCAAGCAGCAGGCGCCGCGGCTGCCGCACACGCCGAAGGAGATCCTCGCGCTGATCGGCGCGATCGCGCTCTACGGCGCCGCCACCTGCGTACGCGCCGAGCGCTGGCAGAAGCTGCTCGAGGACGAGGGCGCGCAGCCGCCGCGCGCGGACACCTACGCGCTGACGGTGATCGGCTACATGGGCAACAACGTGCTCCCCGCGCGCGCGGGCGACGCGATCCGCGTCGTGCTGATGGGGCCGCCGGCGAAGACCTCGCGGATCACCGTGATCGGCACGCTGGTCGCCGAGCGCGTGCTCGACGTCGCCGTGCTCGTCGTGCTGTTCGTCGTCGTCGGCTACGGGCTGCTCGGCGACGTCGGCGGCGGCAAGGTCGGGATCATCCTCGCGGTGCTGGCCGTGATCGCGGTCGCCGTGGCGATCGGCTGGCGCTTCGTGCGCCGCAGCGAGCGGCTGCACAAGATCGCGGCCGAGATCGCGCGCTCGACGCTGAGCCTGCGGCGCGCGCACCACGGCGTCCGGCTGCTCGCGATGACGCTGCTGATCTGGTGCATCGAGGCGGCCGTCTGGATGCTCGTCGGCGCCGCCGTCGGCTTCGGCATGGACCCGATCGAGGGCCTCTACCTGGTCGCGCTGGCGAGCGTCTTCTCGATGATCCCGTCGGGCCCCGCCTACGCGGGCACGCAGGACGCCGCCGTCGCGATCGGCATCAAGGCGCTCGGCGGCACCGGCTCGATCGCGGTCGCCTACCTGCTGATGCTGCGCTTCGTCATCGTCGTGCCGATCACGCTGGTCGGCTTCGTCCTGCTCGTCGTCCGCTACGGCGGACTCAAGCGCCTGCGCGGGGCGAGAGCCGCGTCCGCCGACCAATGACCACAGCTGAGGCGACGTCTCCCGCGGCGGGCGCCGCCCCCGCACGGGCGAGCCGGATCGGCGCCTGGTACGCGCGCCAGGACAAGCGCGAGCTGGCGCTCTGGGGCGGGCTGATCGCGCTGGCGATCCTCGCGCGCGTGATCGGCCTCGGCAACCGGCCGTTCCACCACGACGAGAGCCAGGACGCCTACTTCTCGTACATCTTCCGCACGACCGGCGTCTACCAGTACGACCCGCTGCTGCACGGGCCGCTGCGCTTCTACCTGACGGCGCTGGCCTACGTCCTGTTCGGCGACGGCAACTTCACGGCGCGGCTGGCGCCGATCACGATGGGCCTGCTGATGCTGCCGCTGGCCTATGGGCTGCGGGCGCAGCTGGGCCGCATCGCCGCCTTCGCGTTCGCGGCCTTCCTCGCCTTCGGGCCGACGTACCTGTACTTCTCGCGCTTCGCCCGCGAGGACATCTACTTCGCCTGCCTGACGCTGGCGCTGATCGTCGTCATCTTCCGCTTCCTGGCGCGGCCGCGGGCCTATCACCCGGCGCTGATCGGGCTCGTGCTGGCGCTCTCGTTCTCGACCAAGGAGACGACCTTCATCACGGTCTTCGTGATGGGCTCGTTCTTCCTCGTCGCGCTCGCCTTCCCGCAGACGCGCCGCCAGGTCTGGGGGCCGGTCGCCGGCGTCGGCGTGACCGCCTGGGGCTGGGCGCTGGCGGTCTTCGCGGCCGTCTTCACGCTCTCCTTCACGACCTTCCTGACGCATCCCCACGGGCTCTGGGACGGCGTCTACACGGGCCTGAAGTACTGGCTCAGCCAGCAGAACGTCGGCCGCGGCGGCGAGCCCTGGTACTTCTACCTCGTCGTCCTCTTCGGCGAGGAGTGGCCGGCGCTGCTGCTCGGCCTGATCGGCGCCGTCGCGCTCTGGCGCAAGCGCTCGCTGATCGGCATGTTCCTGATCTGGGACTTCCTGCTCTCGCTCGCGGTCTACTCGTGGGCGAGCGAGAAGTTCGCCTGGATCGTCATGCACCCGCTGCTGCCGCTGCTGGCGCTGGCCGGCGTTGGCATCCAGACGATCTGGCAGACGCGCAACAAGCTCTGGCGCGGGATCGGCATCGCCGCCGCGGCGGTCGCGCTGCTGTACTCGGGCTACTCGTCGTGGCTGATCAACGTCACGCACCCGGCCAACCCGCGCGAGCTGCTCGTCTCGACGCAGTCCTCCGAGCAGGTCAAGCAGGTCGCCGACCAGGTGCTCGCGTTGGCCAAGGACAAGCGCGGCGGGCAGCCGCTGACGGTCACGGTCGACTCCAGCGAGGGCGCGACGTTCCCCTACGCCTGGTACTTCCGCCACCTCGCCGCCGGCTACGTCCAGCTCGAGGACCAGAACGCGGCGGCGCCGACGAGCGACGTGATCATCATGACCGACCCCAGCCACGCCCGGCTCGGGTCGTCGCTGGCGGCCGGCTACAGCGAGCGCGAGTTCTCCTTCCGCGTCTGGTGGGTGCGCGACTACTCGAAGATGACGCCGGCCAACTGGTGGCGCTGGATGAGCAAGCGCGAGGTCTGGAACCCGACCGGCGGCATGCCGGAGTGGCTGCTCGTCAAGAAGGGCGTCAGCTGAGCGCGGCGCGCGAGCGCCTCGCGTAGCAGCCGCCTGACTCAGGCGCCGCTGACGCGCCAGATCGCGCCGGAGCCGCCTGACTCAGGCGCCGCTGACGCGCCAGATCGCCGTGCCGGCGCGGCTGAAGACGCGGCGGCCGACGGCCGGCCACTTGGCCTCGCCGCCGTTGCCGTAGGTCGTCCGCTCGAGCGGCCCGACGACGACGAAGCGGATGTCGTAGCGCGTCGCGATCGCGCGCGCGGCGGCCGCGTCGGTCGTCGTGTAGAGCGTCTTCAGGTCGGTCTCGCGCGTGCCGACCTCGTGGTCCCACTGCAGCTCGTGCCCGGCCCAGCCGAGCACGGTCGCGCGGCCGCTGAAGGTCGACATGCGCGCGGCGCCGTCTGGCGAGTAGTCGGGGCCGAATGCCTCGGCGATGACGGCGTCGCCGGGCGTGTGCGCGCGCAGCCAGTCGATCGCGGCGGGATCGCCGGGCGCCCGCGCGCGCAGCCAGCCGAGCCCGTCCAGCGACGGCGCGTGCGCGAGGCCGCCGGTCTTGGCGTCGATCGCCGCGTACGGGTAGACGAGGCCGGCGGCGAGCAGCACGACGGCGATCGCCAGCCAGCCGCGTCGCAGCAGCCGCGGCAGCCAGGCGGCCGCCCACGGCAGCGCGACCGCGGCGGCCAGCCCGAGCAGCAGGTAGGCCTGGTAGCCGGCCTTGAAGACGGTGTTCATGCGCGCCAGCGGCGAGTGGTCGAAGGCGTCGCGCAGGTACAGCAGCTCGGGCACCAGCAGCAGCGCCAGCGCGGCGCCGACCAGCACCCAGAGGAAGCGCTCGGCCGCCGGCAGCGCCGGCGAGAGCAGCGCGGCGACGGCGATCGCCAGCAGCACGCCGAGGATCAGCGCGCCGGTCAGGTGCGCGGTCGCCAGCAGCGCGCCGAAGACGACGAGGAAGACGACGGTGCCGCCGATCCGGTTCCAGCGCGAGCGCGCCGGCAGCGCGAGCACGCGCGCGACGAACGCGGCCGCGATCGGCCAGACGAGCGTGCCGTAGATCAGCAGCATGTCGCCGAGCCAGTGCTGGAACGAGCGCCGCTCGTCGTTCGGTACGATGCCGATGCCGTGGCCCTCGGGGTTGAAGTTGACGATGAACGGCAGCGCCAGCACGACGGCCGCGAGGATCGTCAGCGCGAACCAGGTGACGGCCGGGCCGAGCCGGCGCATGTGCTCGCCCTCGCGCAGCCAGACGACGAGCCCGGCGGCGACGAGCGCCGCGGCGACCGGCGCCGACCAGGAGTTGATCGCGTACAGCGAGCCGATCGTCAGCCCGGCGGCGACCGCCTCCAGCGCCGCGCGGCGCGGGCGCTCCAGCCGCGGGCCGTGCAGCGCCAGCTGCAGCGCGAAGCCGAGCGCCAGCACGGTGAACGGCAGCGCGAGCACGTGCGCGTGCAGGTCGCCGAGGATGAACGAGAAGCTCGGGAACTCGTTGATCGTGTTCGGGATCACGCGCGACGGGTCGAACCACGGGTAGTCGCCCGGCGGGTGCGCGGCGTCGATCCAGGTGCGCACGCCGGCGAGGTTGCCGAGCACGACGACGGTGCCGACGGCGACGACGCCGATCGCGACCGGGCCGGCCTTCGGCGCGCGCGGCAGCGCCCGCCGCGCCGCCGCCCAGAGCGTCCCGGCGAACGTGAAGACGCTCGAGCAGGTCAGCGCCAGCAGCATCCCCCAGGCGAGCAGGTAGCCGCTGTCGGGCCGGATCGCCAGCAGCCGGATCGGCCAGGCCAGCGCGACGTGGCCGAGGTAGTAGTAGTTGATCGTCGCGCCGCTCAGCCAGGGGTCGTGCGGCGGGAAGTGCGTCGACGCGTTGATCGCCGTGATGAAGCTCATGTCCATCGGCTTCTCGGTGTTCCAGACGTCCGGCGCCAGCGAGGCGAGCAGGACGCCGAGCACGAACGCGACGGCGAAGACGACCTCCGCGCCGAGCCAGAGCCGCCAGCGCAGGCCGTCGTCGTCGCCGCCGCGCAGCAGCGCCCGCGGCGAGCGGCCCGCGACGCGCAGCGCGGCCGCGCCCAGCAGCGCGAGCAGCACCAGCATCGCGACGATCAGCGGCACGCCGTAGCCGACCAGGTGCAGCGCCGGCGCCAGCCAGATCAGCCAGGTGACGACGAGCAGCCCGAGGACCTTCGCCAGGCCGAGCCCGGCGCCCGGCAGGCGCCCGAGGACGGCGGCGACGAGCGGCAGTGCGGCAAGGCCCACGGCCTCGACCAGCAGAAAGAGACCGAGTGCGCTGAGCATGCGGCCGCGGAGGGTACTGGCTCGCCCCGCATTAGGCTCCCTCCCATGCCGCTCTACGACCGCATCCGCGCGCTGCCGCTGACCGTCGAGACGTACGCCCTGCACGGCCTCTCGCGCACCGTCTCGTCCGGCTTCGAGCGCCTGACGACGCTGATCGAGCTGCGCGGCGGCGGCGAGGCGGGCATCGGCGAGGACGTCACCTACGAGGCCGAGGCGCACCCGCATCAGCAGCGGCTCGGCCCGGTCCTGGCGCTCGCCGGCAGCTGGACGATCGAGTCCTTCTCGGCGCGGCTGGACGCGCTCGACCTCTTCCCCGGCTACGCGCCCGCGCAGGCCGTCTTCCGCCGCTACCGCCGCTGGGCCTTCGAGTCGGCGGCGCTGGACCTCGCGCTGCGCCAGGCCGGGCAGCCGCTGCACGCGGTCGTCGAGCGCGAGCCGCGGCCTGTCAACTTCACGGTCTCCTCGCGGATGGGCGACCCGCCGACGCTCGACCCCGTCTCGCACCGGCTCGCGGTCTACCCGTGGCTGCGCTTCAAGCTCGACGCGACGCCGGACTGGAGCGACGAGCTGATCGCGGCGCTGGTGGCGACCGGCGCCGTCGACACGATCGACTTCAAGGGCGCCTACCGCGGCACCGTCGTCGACAACCCGGCCGACCCGGTGCTCTACCGGCGGATCGCCGAGGCGTTCCCGGACGCCTGGCTCGAGGACCCGGACCTGGAGAGCGAGGCGGCCCGCGCCGCGCTCGCCGAGCACCACGCGCGGATCACCTGGGACGCGCCGATCCACAGCGTCGACGACATCCTCGCCGCACCGGTGCTGCCGCGCACGGTCAACCTGAAGCCGTCGCGCTTCGGCTCGCTGCAGGCGCTGTTCGAGGCTTACGACTTCTGCGCCGCGCGCGGCATCGCGGCCTACGGCGGCGGCCAGTACGAGCTCGGCGTCGGCCGCGACCAGATCCAGCTGCTGGCGGCGCTCTTCCACGCCGACGGCCCGAACGACATCGCCCCCGCCGGCTACGACGACGTCGATCCCGCGCCTGGGCTCCCCGGCAGCCCGCTCGATCCGCGCCCCGCGGCCAGCGGCTTCCGCCGTCAGCCCGAGACGGATCGGCGCGCGGCGGACTCCTAGACTCACTGACGACATGCCGCCCAAGCCACGCCAGGTCAGGATCGAGTCCAAGTCCGCGCTCGCGGCGATGGAGAAGCTCGAGACGCGCAGCAACGAGGAGCTCGAGGCTGAGACGCGCTTCAAGGCCGCCGCTCAGGCGATCCTCGGCGCCCGCGCCGCCGAGCGGATGGACGCCACGCGCGCCCGCGAGCACTTCCGTGCCGCGATCGCCGCGGCGCGCCCGCAGGAGCGCCTGCAGCTGCGGCGCATGGCCGAGGCCTCGCTGGCGCTGGCCGAGCGCCGCGCCGACGACCTGAAGGTCGCCACCGCGAAGCTCGGCGGCGCCCCGATCACCAACCGCCAGCTGTGGACGCTGCGGATCATGGGCGTCGTCCTGCCGCCGCCGAGCGCCGGCATCCCGCGGCGGATCGGCGGCATCCTGCTGATCCTGCTGGCGATCGCCGCGGTCATCGCGGTCGGCTACGGCATCGTCAAGGCAGTCGCGATCCCGTTCGGCGGCATCGGCGAGGTCGCCTGGTTCTGGGGCGTGCTGCTGGTCGTCGTCGTGCTCGGCGGGCTCGTCTACTTCGGCCGCCGGCGCCAGGCCGCCGCCCGCGCCCGCGCGTCCGAGCAGCGCGCCGCGCAGCTCGGCGGCCGGCGCTGACGCGGCGGCCGCTCGCGGGCTGACGCGCTCGCCGCGCACCGCGGCGAGCGCGTGACGCGCGGCCTACTTCTTCTTCGCGACGACGCGGATCGACTTGATCACGACCGGGAACGCCGGCTTGCCGGAGTTCGGGTCGGCCTGGATGCCGGCGATCCGGTTGACCGTCGCCATGCCCTCGCTGACCTTGCCGAGCAGCGCGTAGTCGGGCGTCAGCGTCTCGCCCTGGTCGCCGGTGACGACGAAGAACTGCGAGCCGGACGCGCCGACCGGATCGGTCGAGGTCTTGGCCATCGCCACGACGCCCTTGCTGTAGGTCAGGTTCTTCGGCGGCGCCTCGACGACCGTGTAGCCCGGGCCGCCGGTGCCGTCGCCGGACGGGTCGCCGCCCTGGATGACGAAGTCCGGCACGATCCGGTGGAAGGTCGTGTCGTCGAAGAAGTGCTTGTCAGCCAGGTACTTGAAGTTGCCGCCCGTGATCGGCGCGCGCTTGCTGTCGAGCGTGATCTGGAAGTCGCCGCAGTTGGTGACGACGGCCGCGACGTAGGTCGTGTGCGCCGACAGCCGCGTGTGCGGCTTGGCGATGTCGCCGACGTCCTTCGGCGCCGGCTGCTTCGCCTGCTCGCAGCCGTTGGCGAGGTCGGGCGTCGAGGTCGCCGCGGGCGACGGCGTCGAGGTTGCTGTTGCCGCGGGCGTGCTGGCGCTCGAGTCCGAGGAGGACGACGAGGACGAGCTGCCGCAGCCGACGGCGACGAGCGAGATCGCCGCGATGAGGACCGCGAGGTGGCGTGACACGGCGGGCAAGGATAATGCCCGGCGCGTGAAGCTCTCCCTCGCCGTCTCGGCCTACGACCACCTGCTGCTGGACCTCGACGGCACGATCTGGGTCGGCGCCGCGGCGCTGCCGGGCGCCGTCGCGGCACTGGCCGCCTTGCGCGAGGCGGGCAAGCAGGTGGTGTTCATCACCAACGACGTCAGTCACCAGCCCGAGGCGTTCGTCCGCAAGCTCTGGGGCCTCGGCATCAAGGCCTCGCTGGCGGAGGTGCTGACGGCCGGCGCGGCGGTCCAGTTCGCGCTCGCCGAGCGCGGCGGCGGCGCCGCCTTCGTCGTCGGCTCGCAGGCGCTCGTCGACCACGTCGCCGCCGCCGGGCTGCGGATCGTCAACGGCACCGGCTTCGCGACCCGCGCCGACGTGGTCGTCGTCGGCGGGCATGAGCGGCTGACCTTCGAGGAGCTGAAGGTCGCGACGCAGGCCGTGCTGCGTGGCGCCGAGCTGATCGGCGCCACGCGCGACGCCAGCTTCCCGATGCCGGACGGCGCCTGGCCGGGCACCGGCGCCGTGCTGGCCGCGATCGAGACCGCCGCCGGCCGCCGCGCCGACGTCGTGATCGGCAAGCCGGAGCCGCCGATGTACGAGGCGGCGCTCGACCGGCTCGGCCGCGGCCGCGCGCTGGCGGTCGGCGACCGGCTCGACGCCGACGTCGAGGGCGCCCGCCGCGCCGGCCTCGACGCCGCGCTGGTGCTGACCGGGGCGACGAGCCGCGCGCAGGCGGCGGCCGCCGATCCGCGGCCGACGCTGGTCGCCGACTCGCTCGCGGAGCTGGTGCTCGGCGCCGCCGCGCGCGGCTGAAGCGACCGCTGCGGCGCGCGCGGCCGCGTGTACTAGCCTCACGCGTTCCCGAATGGCGCGCCCGGTCTGTCTGATCGTCAACCCGAACGCCGGCGCCGGCCGTGCCCTGCGGCTGCTGCCCGGCGTCGAGCAGGCGCTGCGCCGGCTCGGGCTGTCCTTCCATGTCGAGCGCACGCGCTCGCTCGAGCACGCGCGCGAGCTGGCCCGCGCCGCCCGCGCTGCCGGCGAGGTCGCGGCCGCGTTCGGCGGCGACGGGCTCGTCGGCGCCGTCGCCGGCGAGCTGCGCGCCGGTGACGGCACGCTGGCGGTGCTGCCGGGCGGGCGCGGCAACGACTTCGCGCGCGTGCTCGGCGTGCCGCGCGACGCCGTGATGGCCTGCGAGCTGCTCGCGCACGGCCGCGAGCGGCTGATCGACGTCGCCGAGGTCAACGGCGCGGCCTACCTGGGCATCCTCTCCGCCGGCCTGGACTCGGACGTCCAGGCGGTCGCAGCGACGACGCGGCTGCGGCTCGGCAACGGCGTCTACCTGTACGGCGCGCTGCGCTCGCTGGCGGCCTGGCGCGAGGCGCGCTGGACGGTGACGATCGACGGCGAGCGGCTGCAGTTCGCCGGCTACTCGGTCGCGGTCGCGAACTCCGGCGTCTTCGGCGGCGGCATGCGGCTGGCGCCTGACGCCTCGCTCGAGGACGGCGTGCTCGACGTCGTGCTGATCGGCAACAGCAGCCGCCGGCGCTACCTGCGCGGGCTGCCGCGCGTCTTCAAGGGCACGCACGTCCACGACCCGGCGATCAAGCTGCTGCGCGGGCGCGAGATCAGCTTCCACGCCGACCGGCCGTTCACCGCCTACGCCGACGGCGACCCGATCGCCGAGCTGCCGCTGACCGTGCGCGTGCAGCCGCACGCGCTGCGCGTGGTGGCGCCGCGGTGATGCGGCTGGCGGCCGGGCTGGTCGCGGCGAAGGCGGTCGGCTCGCTGACGCGCGCCGCCGGCCGCGGCGGCGGCACCTCGCTGCCCGGCAAGGTGCTGACGCGCGTCGAGCCGCAGGCGATCGGCCGCCTCGCCGGGCGGCTCGATCGCGGCAGCGTCGTGATCAGCGCGACCAACGGCAAGACGACGACGGCGGCGATGGCCGCGTCGATCCTGTCGCGCAGCGGCGCGCGCCTGGTCCACAACCGCGCCGGCGCGAACATGGTCGGCGGCGTCGCGTCCGCGCTCGCCGCCGCCTCGCGCCGCGGCGGCCGCGCGCTGACCGGCGACCTCGGCCTGTTCGAGGTCGACGAGTTCTGGCTCGGCGCCGTCGTCGGCGAGCTGGAGCCGCGCGCGCTGGTGCTCGGCAACCTGTTCCGCGACCAGCTCGACCGCTACGGCGAGCTGGAGACGATCGCCGACCGCTGGGCGGCCGTCTGCGAGGGCCGCTCCGGGCTCGTGCTGAACGCGGACGACCCGCTCGTCGCCGACCTCGGCCGCGCCGCCGCGGGCGTCAGCTACTTCGGCGTCGACGACGACGCGCTGGCGCTGCCGGCGCTGCAGCACGCGTCGGACTCCAAGCACTGCCGCCGCTGCGGCCACGCCTACGTCTACGACGCCGTCTACCTCGCGCACCTCGGCCACTACCGCTGCCCGAGCTGCGGCCAGCGGCGGCCGCAGCCGTCGGTCGTCGCGACGGCGGTCGAGCTGCGCGGCATCCGCTCGGCCGCCTTCGACCTGCAGGGGCGCCGCGTCGAGCTGCCGATGCCGGGGCTCTACAACGTCTACAACGCGCTCGCCGCGGCGGCGCTGACGCTCTCGCTCGGCGTCCCGCTGGACGACGTCGTCGCCGGCCTGGAGGCCGTCGCGCCGGCCTTCGGCCGCGCCGAGACGCTGGCGCTGTCGGGCCGCCCGACCTCGCTGCTGCTGATCAAGAACCCGGCCGGCGCGAACGAGGTGCTGCGCACGCTCGCGCTCGAGGGCGGCGAGCTCGACCTGCTCGGCCTGCTCAACGACCGCACCGCCGACGGCCGCGACGTCTCCTGGGTCTGGGACGCCGACTGGGAGCTGCTGGTCCCCCACGTCCGCCGCTTCACGGCCGCCGGCACGCGCGCCGCCGAGCTGGCCCTGCGGATGAAGTACGCCGGGCTCGACCCCGAGCGGATCGTCGTCGTCGACGGCACTGAGCGGGCGCTGGACGCGGCGCTCGCCGACGGCGCGCCCGGACGGCCGCTGTACGTCGTCCCGACCTACACGGCGATGCTCGAGCTGCGCGACCTGCTGACGCGGCGCGGCGACGCGAAGGCGTACTGGGCATGACGAGCGCCGCCGTCGTCTGGCACGACGTCGAGTGCGGCCGCTACGCCGCCGACCTGCCGCTCTGGCGCGAGCTCGCCGGCGCCGCCGACGGCGACGTGCTCGACGTCGGCGCCGGCACCGGCCGCGTCGCGCTCGACCTCGCCGCCGCCGGCTACCGCGTGACGGCGCTCGACCGCGACGCCGAGCTGCTGGCGGCGCTCGCCGAGCGCGCCACCGAGCGCGAGCTGCGGGTGCCGACGATCGTCGCCGACGCCGGCGACTTCGCGCTCGCCGCGCCGGTCTCGCTGGTGATCGTCCCGATGCAGACGATCCAGCTGCTGGCCGACCGCGACGCCTTCTACGCCTGCGCGCGCCGTGCGCTGCGCGACGGCGGGCGGCTGGCGGTGGCGATCGCGACGGCGCTGGAGTCCTTCGACGGCACGCCGCCGCTGCCGCCGCCCGACCTCGGCGAGGACGACGGCCGGCGCTTCATCTCGCAGCCGGTCGCGATCCGCCTGCTCGGCGACCGCGCGCGGATCGAGCGCATGCGCACGCTGGTCGAGCCGAGCGGCGAGCGGACGCTGACGCCGGACGCGATCGAGCTGGCGACGCTGACGCCGGCCGAGCTGGCCGAGGAGGGCGCCGCGCACGGCCTGCACGCCGACGAGCTGCGGATCATCGCGGAGACCAGCGACCACGTCGGCTCGGAGGTGGTGGTCTTCAGTGCCTGAGCGGACGCTGCGCGTGTGCGCGCTGTACCCGGACCTGATGAACATCTACGCCGACCGCGGCAACCTGCGGCTGCTCGAGCGCCGCGCCGCCTGGCGCGGGCTCGGCTTCGAGCTGCGCGGCGTCGGCATCGGCGAGCCGCTCGACGCCGACGCGCACGACCTCTTCTACGTCGGCGGCGGCCAGGACCGCGACCAGCAGCTCTGCGCCGAGGACATGGCGACCGGCAAGCGCGACGCGCTGCACGCCGCGGCCGCGCGCGGCGCCGTGATCTTCGCCGTCTGCGGCGGCTACCAGCTGCTCGGCCACAGCTACGAGCTCGGCGGCCGCCGGCTGCCGGGCGTCGGGCTCGTCGACCTGGAGACCGTGCGCGAGGACGGCCCGCGGCTGATCGGCAACGTCGCGATCGAGGTCGAGCTGGAGGCCGGCCAAACCCGCGTGCTCGCCGGCTTCGAGAACCACGGCGGCCGCACGCGCCTGGGCGCCGGCGAGCGCCCGCTCGGCCGCGTCCTGCGCGGCCACGGCAACGACGGCCGCTCCGGCGTCGAGGGCGTCCGCGGCGGCCCGTGCGGGACCGTGCTCGGCACCTACCTGCACGGGCCGCTGCTGCCCAAGAACGCCTGGTTCGCCGATTGGCTGATGGCGCTCGCGCTGGGCGTCGACGCGAGCGCGCTGGCGCCGCTCGACGACACGCTCGAGGACGCCGCGCACGCGGCCGCGCGCGCCGCGGCCGGCGTCTGAGCGTCCGAGCCCGCGCGCGCCGCAACCGCATCGGCCCGTCCGCACGGTTCAGTAGCCTTCGGCGTTCCCTTCTCAGGGACCTCCTCGTGACCACCACACATGACGCCCAGTCCGAGGGGCCGCCGGCGCACCGCGCCGCCGTCGAGCTCGAGTTCGACGCGGCCAGCGCGCGCTATCCCGGTGCCGACCAGCCCGCCGTCGACGGTCTCACGCTGACCGTCCCCGCGGGCGAGATCTGCGTGCTCGTCGGGCCGTCGGGCTGCGGCAAGACGACCGCGATGCGGATGGTCAACCGGATGATCGACATCACGAGCGGCGACATCCGCGTCGGCGGTCGCAGCGTGCGCGAGCGCCGCCCGGACCAGCTGCGGCGCGAGATCGGCTACGTGATCCAGCAGATCGGCCTCTTCCCGCATCGCACGATCGCCGACAACATCGCCACCGTGCCGCGCCTGCTCGGCTGGGACAAGCGCCGCGTCGGCGCGCGCATCGACGAGCTGCTCGACCTGATCGGGCTGCCGCGCGAGATGGCCGCCCGCTACCCGTCGCAGCTGTCCGGCGGCCAGCGCCAGCGCGTCGGCGTCGCCCGCGCGCTCGCCGCCGACCCGCCGCTGATGCTGATGGACGAGCCGTTCGGCGCGATCGACCCGATCAACCGCGAGCGGCTGCAGAACGAGTTCCTGCGCCTGCAGGCCGAGCTGCGCAAGACGATCGTCTTCGTCACGCACGACATCGACGAGGCGATCAAGCTGGGCGACCGGATCGCGATCATGCGCGAGGGCGGCCACCTGGCGCAGTACGCGACGCCGGCGGAGCTGCTCAGCGACCCGGCCAGCGAGTTCGTCGAGAGCTTCGTCGGCGCCGACCGCGCGCTCAAGCGCCTGAGCCTGCAGCGCGTGCGCGACGTCGACCTGTGGCAGCCGGTGCTGGCGCGCGTCGGCGACTCGACGGACGAGCTGCGGCGGCGGCTGGCGCTCTCGGACGTCTCGGTGCCGCTGCTGACCGACGCCGACGGGCGGCCGCTCGGCTGGCTCGGCGAGACGGCGCTGCGCGACGACGTCGTGCGCGAGCGGCCGCGCTCGCCGGTCGATCCGATCGTCGAGCTCGACGACGTGCTGCGCGACGCGCTCAGCGACCTGCTGGCCGCCGAGTCGCTCTACGGCCCGGTCGTCGACGAGCGCGGCGCCGTCGTCGGCGTGCTCTCGGTCGAGCTGCTCGGCCACCTGATCGCCGCAGGAGCGCCGGCATGACCGGCCTGCTCGTCTTCGCGCAGCTGCACATCCGCGACGAGGCGCACGCCGCGTCGAGCTGCGAGACGCGCAACGGCATCTGCCCGGACTGGATCTGGCACAACCTCGATCGCTATTGGCATCCGCTCTACCAGCAGGTCGTGCTGGTGCTGGCGGCGGTCGCGATCGGCTTCGCGATCGCCTTCGCGCTGGCGCTGCTCGGCCACCGCCATCGCGCGCTGATCGCGCCGATCACGCAGGTCGCCGCGATCCTCTACACGCTGCCGAGCGTCGCCGTCTTCTTCCTGCTGCTGCCGGTCACGGGGCGCGGCTTCGGCACGGCGCTGGTCGCGCTCGTCGTCTACACGCTGCTGATCATCTTCCGCAACATCATCACGGGGCTCGACGGCGTGCCCGAGGACGCCCGCGACGCCGGCCGCGGCATGGGCTTGACGCAGCGTCAGCTGCTCTGGCGCGTCGAGCTGCCGCTGGCGCTGCCGGAGATCATGGCCGGCCTGCGGATCGCGCTGACGACGACGGTCGGGCTGGCGTCGCTGGCCTTCCTGGCCGGCGCCGGCGGGCTCGGCGACACGATCTTCAGCGACCGCTTCTTCCGCTCGAACGTGCTCGTCGCCGGCGGGCTCTGCGTGCTGCTGGCGGCCGCGCTGGACCTGCTGGTGCTCGGCGCGCAGCGGGCGCTGACGCCGTGGACGCGGGCGCGGGCCGCGCGATGACGAGCTTCGCCGTGCTCGGCGACTTCGGCGGCTCGATCCGCTTCATCTTCCAGTCGCGCCCCTCGCGCGGCGGCGCCGAGATCGGCGGCGCGCACAACCTCGGGCTGCTCTGGACCCACCTCGAGCTGTGCGGCGCGGCGCTCGGCCTGGCGCTGCTGATCGCGCTGCCGATCGGGCTGACGCTGGGCCACGTCGGCAAGGGCTCGTTCCTGGCGATCTCGACCTCGAACGTCGGCCGCGCCGTGCCGAGCATCGCGCTGATCGCCTTCTTCGTCGCCTTCTTCCCGCAGACGCCGGAGTTCCTGACGGTGACGCTGGCGCTGGCGCTGCTGGCGATCCCGCCGATCCTGACGAACGCCTACGTCGCCGTCCGCCAGGTCGATCCCGACACCGTCGACTCGGCGCGCGGGATGGGGCTCTCGGGCGCGCAGATCCTGCGCCAGGTCGAGCTGCCGCTGGCGCTGCCGCTGATCTTCGGCGGCATCAAGACCTCGACCGTCAACGTGATCGCGACGGCGACGATCGCGCCGCTGGCCGGCGTCGTCACGCTCGGCGACCCGCTCGTCTCCTTCGCCGTCTACGGGCGCGAGGGGCAGATCGGCGTCTCGATCATCGTCGCCGTGCTCGCCATCGCCGCCGAGCTCGGCCTCTCGGCCATCCAGCGCGGCGTCACCCCCACCGGCCTCAAGAGGAGGACCCAGACCGCGTCATGAGACCGCTCACCACGCTCCTTGCGGCCGCCGTCGCGGCGACCGCCCTCAGCGTCTCCGCCTGTGGCGGAAGCAGCAACGACTCGACGTCCTCGCAGAGCTCGAGCGGCACGCCCGCCGCCAGCGCCGCGCCGTCCGAGACGCCGTCGAAGGCGATCGTCAGCGACCCGGCGAACGCCAAGGTCAGCCTGAAGATCGGCTCGAAGAACTTCACCGAGCAGAAGATCCTCGGCGAGATCTTCGCGCAGGGCCTGGTGGCCGCCGGCTACACGACCTCGACCGACCTCAACCTCGGCGACGAGCAGACGGCACTGAAGGCGCTCAAGGGCGGCCAGATCGACGCCTACCCGGAGTACACCGGCACGGCGCTGCTGTCGTTCTTCGGCAAGACCGCCGCGGCGCTGCCGAAGGACCCGCAGGCCGCCTACCAGGAGGCCCGCGGCCTGTTCGCCAAGCAGGGCATCACGGCCTTCCCGCCGACGCCGTTCACCGACTCCAACGAGGTCGCGGTGACGCAGGCGACGGCGAAGAAGTACGACCTGAAGACGATCTCCGACCTCGCTCCGGTCGCGTCCAAGCTGACGCTCTACGGCACGCCCGAGTGCCGCCAGCGGCTCGACTGCCTGCTCGGCCTCGAGAAGGTCTACGGGCTGAAGTTCAAGAAGTTCGTGCCGGTCGCGCCCGACCAGCGCCACGAGGTGCTGCAGTCCGGCCGCGCGGACGTCTCGATCGTCTTCACGACCGATCCGCAGATCGCCCGCAACCACGAGGTGCTGCTGAAGGACGACAAGGGCATGTTCCCGCCCTACAACTCGACGCTGCTGATGAAGACGGCGCTCGCCACGCGCGCCGGCGCGGACCTGCCGAAGGTGATCGCGCAGGTGCAGAAGCCGCTGACCGACGCGGCGATGCAGGAGCTCGACGCGCGCGTCGACCTCGACAAGAAGGACCCGGCCGAGGTCGCCAAGGAGTACCTGCAGGAGACCGGCCTGGTCAAGTGAGCGGCGCCGGCCGCGCGGCGCCCGCGGGCGCCGCGCCCGGGGCGCGCTTTCGATAGCGAAGCACGGCGGCGCTCGGCCGTAGACTGGGTCGATGGCCGACAGTCACCCCAGGTCCGAGAGCTCGGGCAGCGCCGGCGATCGCCGCGATCGGATGCTCGCGGCGATCCGCGAGCGCGACTTCGTCCGCGTCGTCGACCTGAGCGAGCGCTTCGGCATCTCCGAGGTGACGGTCCGCTCGGACCTCGACGTGCTCGCCTCGCGCGGCGACGTGCACCGGATCCGTGGCGGCGCGATCCCGCGCACGCTGCCGGACAACGAGCGCCCGTTCGAGGAGTCCGAGACCAGCTTCGCCGAGGAGAAGGTCGCGATCGCGCGCGCCGCCGCGGCGCTCGTGCGCGACGGCGAGACGCTGCTGGTGGACGTCGGCACGACGACGGCCGCCGCGGCGCGCGCGCTCGTCGCGCGCGAGGAGCTGCGCAACGTCGTCGTCTTCACCAACGGCCTGAAGACGGCGCTCGAGCTCGAGGCGGCGGCGCCGCGCGTCACGGTCGTGATCCTCGGCGGCACGCTGCGGCCGCTGCAGCACTCGCTGGTCGAGCCGATGGCGTCGCTGATCCTCGAGCAGATCAAGGTGCACACGCTGATCCTCGGCTGCAACGGCGTCGACCCGAGCGGCGGCGTCACGAACGTCAACCTGCCCGAGGCGGAGGTCAAGAAGCGCATGCTGCGGGCCGCCTCGCGCGTCGTCGTGCTGGCCGACGGCTCGAAGATCGGCCGCGTCGAGCTCGCGCATCTGTGCCCGGTCGAGGACGTCGACCTGCTGATCACCGGCGAGTCGGCGGACGCGGCCGTCGTCGCCGAGCTGCGCAAGCGCGACTGCGAGGTGCAGATCGTGCCGTCGTCGGCGGCCTGAGCCGGCGCCGCGGGTTTCGAATCCGCAAGCCTGGTCGGCGGTCGGCGGTCGGCGGTCGGCGGTCGGCGCGGCGAGCGGGCGGCGGGCCGGCGTCGTGTCACGGCCGGCGCCGCTCGTGGCAGCATCATCACGGTGATGCGCGACGTCCCCCGCCTGCGCGGCGTGAGCCACCTCTGGGCCTTCTGGTGCGCGGCCGTGGCGGCGCTGACGCTCGTGGTCTGCGCGCCGGGCGGGCTCTCGCGCGCCGCGGCGGCCGTCTACGGCGGCGGGCTCTGCGCGCTCTTCGGCGGCAGCGCCTTCTACCACCGCTGGCGCGGCGGCGCGCGCGGGAAGGCGATCCTGCGCCGCGTCGACCACAGCACGATCTTCGTCTTCATCGCGGCGTCCTACACGCCGATCAGCCTGCTGGTGCTGCACGGCTCGCTGCGCTGGGTGGTGCTCGCGGTCGTCTGGGCGGGCGCCGCGGCCGGCGTGACCTTCAGCGTCGCCTGGATCACGGCGCCGCGGCTGCTCGGCGCCGGCTGCTATGTCGCGCTCGGCTGGGTGGCGGTGCTGTGCGTGCCGCAGCTGGCGGCGGCGCTGCCGGTCGCGCCGCTGGCGCTGCTGGCCGGCGGCGGCGTGCTCTACACGATCGGCGCCGCGATCTACGCCTGGCAGCGGCCGAACCCGTGGCCGCGCACGTTCGGCTTCCACGAGGTCTTCCACGTCTTCGTGATCCTCGCCGCGCTCGCGCACTTCGTCGCGCTCGCCGGCTGGGTCGTGCTGCCGGCGGCCGGCTGAGCGAAGCTGCCGCGCGCGCGGCCGTTTCCCCCAAGGAGCGGGAACGCCGCCGCTGCCCTCCGACGCGCTCGCTAGGTTCGGCGGGATGGCCTTCGAAGTCGCAGTCGACGATCTCGACGTCAAGCTCCTGCACCCCGACGCGCGGCCGCCCGCCCGCTCGCGGCCCGGCGACGCCGCCTACGACCTGTCCTGCGTCGAGTCGTTCGTGCTGCGCCCCGGCGCGCGCCGGGCGATCGGCACCGGCGTCGCGCTGGCGATCCCGCGCGGCGTCGCCGGCCTCGTGCTGCCGCGCTCGGGCCTGGCCGCGCGGCACGGCATCGGCTGCGTCAACGGCCCCGGGCTGATCGACCCGAACTACCGCGGCGAGCTGCGCGTGGTGCTGATCAACCACGGCGAGGAGATGTTCCGCGCGCACGCCGGCGACCGCATCGCGCAGCTGCTGCTGGTGCCGTTCTGGACGCCGGACCTGCACGTCGTCGACGAGCTGCCGGCGAGCGAGCGCGGCGAGCACGGCTTCGGCTCCAGCGGCCGCTGAGCGCCGGGGCGCTCAGGCGTCCTGGCGGCTGCCGTTGACCGCGAAGCGGTCGAAGCGCTCGGCGACGACCGCCGGCAGCCGCGCGCTGACGCGCACGCCCTCCGGCGTGTCGGTCCGCTCGAGGTCGCCGGCGACGGCGTGCAGCTCGGACAGCGTGGTGCCGGCCGAGAACGGCAGCAGCAGCTCGACGGCGCGCATGCGGCGCTCGAACTCGTGCGCGACGCGCGCGCCCAGCTCCTCCAGGCCCTCGCCCGTGACGGCCGAGACGAGCGCGCCCTCGGGATGGCGGAAGGCCAGCTCGCGGCGGCGCTCGTCGTCGAGCAGGTCGGCCTTGTTGAGCACGAGCATGCGCGGCGTCGCGCCGGCGCCGATCTCCTCGAGCACGTCCTCGACGGCGCGCGTCATCGCCTCCAGCTCCTCCTCTGGCGCGCTGGCGTCGATGACGTGCAGCACGAGGTCGGCGAGCTTGGTCTCCTCCAGCGTCGCCGCGAAGGCGTTGACCAGCTGGTGCGGCAGCTTGCGGATGAAGCCGACGGTGTCGGTGATCAGGTAGGTGCGGCCGTCCAGGCGCAGCGTGCGCGTGGTCGGGTCGAGCGTGTGGAAGAGCCGGTTGCGGACGCCGACCTCGGCGCCGGCGAGCGCGTTCAGCAGCGAGGACTTGCCGGCGTTCGTGTAGCCGGCGAGCGCGACGTTCGGCAGGTGCGCCCGCTCGCGCTCGGCGCGCATCACCGCGCGCGTCGAGCGCACGTGCGCGAGCCGGCGCTTGAGCGCGGCGATGCGGTCGCGCGCGAGCCGCCGGTCCGTCTCGATCTGCGACTCGCCAGGACCGCGCGTGCCGATGCCGCCGCCGAGCCGCTCGAGGTGCGTCCAGAGCCCGCGCATGCGCGCCATGTTGTATTCGAGCTGCGCCAGCTCGACCTGCAGCTTGCCCTCGGCCGTGTGCGCGTGGCTGGCGAAGATGTCGAGGATCACCGCGGTGCGGTCGAGGACCGACACGTTCAGCTGGCCCTCGAGGTTGCGCTGCTGGCGCGGCGTCAGCTCATCGTCGGCGACGACGAGGTTGGCGTCGGCGGCCTTGATCAGCGGCTCCAGCTCGTCGACCTTGCCCGGCCCGAGGTACACGTTCGGATGCGGGCTGTCGCGGTGCTGCACGAGCTCGCCGACGACGGCGACGCCGGCCGTGCGCAGCAGCTCCTTCAGCTCGCCGAGATCCGTCGGCTCGGGCGACGCGGCGATCACGTAGGCGCGCTGCTTGGCCCTGCCGGACTGCGGCTGGCCGGGCTGGGAGGACTGCGTCGTGCGGCCGTTGCGAGAGCGATCCAAGACAGTCCATTCTAGTGTCGTCGCGTGCCGGCGTCGTAGAGTGGCGCGCGTGCCAGAGACCGACGCCGACGTCGCCGAGCGGCTCGCCGCGCGCACGCTGGAGCTGATCGACGTCCCCTCGCCCTCGCGCGAGGAGGCGGCGCTGGCGGCGCACGTCGCCGGCGTCCTGCGCGCCGGCGGCGCCGAGGTCGTCGACCTCGGCGACGACTGCCTGCTCGCGCGCCCCGCCGGCACCAGCCCGCGCGTGCTGCTCGCCGGCCACCTGGACACCGTGCCGGCGCAGGGCAACGTGCCCGGCGCGCGCGACGGCGAGCGCGTCACCGGGCTCGGCGCCTCGGACATGAAGGGCGCGCTGGCGGTGATGATCGAGGCGGTCCTGGCCGGGCTCGACTTCGCGGCGCTGCTCTTCCCGCGCGAGGAGCTGCCGGCCGACGAGAGCGCGCTCGCGCCGCTGCTGGCGCGCACGCCGCTCGACGCCGACTTCGCGATCGTGATGGAGCCGACCGACTGCCAGCTGCACGCCGGCTGCCTCGGCAACATGAACGCGACCTGGACCTTCCACGGCCGCTCCGGCCACTCGGCGCGCCCGTGGCACGCCGTCAACGCGATCACGCTGGCGGCGCTCGGCGTCGCGCGGTTGCACGCGGCGCCCGCGCTGCCGGTGCTGACGCACGGGCTGACCTTCCACGAGGTCGCCAGCGTGACGCGGATCGAGGGCGGCATCGCCGGCAACGTGATCCCCGCGACCTGCACTGCGGGCGTGAACTTCCGCTTCGCGCCGGGCCGCACGCGCGCACAGGCCGAGGCGCGGCTGCGCGAGCTGTGCGGGCCGGAGGGCGAGCTGGCGATCGGCGCCGTCGCCGCCTCGGCGCCGGTCGCGCTCGACCATCCGGTCGCGCGGCGGCTGATCGCCGCCGGCTCGCTCGCGGTCGAGCCCAAGCAGGCCTGGACGCCGGTCGCCGAGCTGGCCGAGGCCGGCTACGCCGCCGTCAACTTCGGGCCGGGCGCGCCGGCGCAGGCGCACCAGCGCGGCGAGCACGTCGAGATCGCGTCGCTGCTGCGCGCCTACCGCGTGCTGGAGGCGCTGTGACCGCGGCGCCGCTGAACCCGGTGCTCGACCGGCTGACGACCTACCCGTTCGTCCGCCTCGGCGAGGCCCGCGCGCGCGTGCAGGCGCGCGGCGTCGAGATCGTCGACTTCGGCATCGGCGAGCCGCGCGAGGCGACGCCGGCGTTCATCCGCCGCGCGCTGGCGGACGCGCTGGAGCCGCTGTCGGCCTACCCGAGCGCGGCCGGGCTGCCGGCGCTGCGCGCGGCGGTCGCCGCCTGGCTGGCGCGCCGCTTCGGCGCCGCGCTGGACCCGGACCGCGAGATCGTCCCGACCTTCGGCTCCAAGGAGGCGATCTTCCTGCTGGCGAACGTCGTCGAGGGCGACCTGATCGCCGCGCCGACGCCTGCCTACCCGGTCTACGAGCGCGGCGCGCTGCTCGGCGGCAAGCGGCTGCTGGAGCTGCCGCTGCGGCCCGAGCGCGGCTTCCTGCCCGACCTCGACGCGGTCGACGCGGCGACCTGGGAGCGCGTCGCGATCCTCTGGCTGAACTACCCGAACAACCCGACGGGCGCGACGGCGCCGCCGCAGCTCTACGAGCGCGCGGCCGCGCTGGCGCGGCGGCACGGCTTCGTGCTCGCCAGCGACGAGGCCTACTCGGAGATCTACTTCGGCGCGCCGCCGGCGAGCGCGCTGCAGCTCGCCGACCGCACGAACGTGCTCGTCTTCAACACGCTGTCCAAGCGCTCGTCGATGCCCGGCTACCGCTCCGGCTTCGTCGCCGGCGACGCGCGGCTGATCGGCGCGCTCAACCGCTACCGGCCGAACGTCGGCGTCGCGCCGCAGACGTTCGTCCAGCGCGCGGCGATCGCCGCCTGGCAGGACGAGCGCCACGTCGAGGACGTGCGCGCGGTCTACCGCGCCAAGCGCGAGATCATGCTCGACGCGTTCGCCGCGATCGACGTGCCGAACGTCGGCGGCGACGCCTCCTTCTTCCTCTGGCTGGACGCCGGCGAGCGCGCCGAGCCGCTGGCCGCCGCGCTGCTCGAGGCGGGCGTCGTGCTCGCCCCGGGCTCGTTCTTCGGCGCGGCCGGGGCGGGCTTCCTGCGGCTGGCGCTCGTCCCGACGGTCGAGCAGTGCGAGCGCGCGGCCTCAGTCGTTCGCGTGCAGGGCGGCGTTCAGGCCGGACCAGCGGCCTGAGCGCGGCAGCGCCTCGACCGTGCCGGTGCGCGCGTTGCGGCGCAGCAGCAGGCCGGTGGCGCCGGACAGCTCGCGCGCCTTGACGACGTCGCCGTCGGGCAGCGTGACGAGCGTGCCGGCGGTGACGTAGAGGCCGGCCTCGACCGTGCAGGCGTCGCCGAGCGAGATGCCGACGCCGCTGTTGGCGCCGAGCAGGCAGCGCTCGCCGATCGTGATCACCTCGTTGCCGCCGCCCGAGAGCGTGCCCATGATCGACGCGCCGCCGCCGACGTCCGAGCCGTCGCCGACGACGACGCCGGCCGAGACGCGGCCCTCGACCATCGACGTGCCGAGCGTGCCGGCGTTGTAGTTGACGAAGCCCTCGTGCATGACCGTCGTGCCCTCGCCGAGGTAGGCGCCGAGCCGCACGCGGTCGGCGTCGGCGATCCGCACGCCGCTCGGGACGACGTAGTCGCTCATGCGCGGGAACTTGTCCAGCGCGCTGACGTGCAGCTGCTCGCCGGCCGCGCGGAAGCGCATCCGCGCCGCCGGCAGCTCGGCCGGGTCGATCGGGCCGTGGTTGGTCCAGGCGACGTTGTTGAGCACGCCGAAGATGCCGTCGAGGTTGATCGTGCGCGGCTTGACGAGCCGGTGCGAGATCAGCTGCAGGCGCAGGTAGGCGTCGGCGGCGTCGGCCGGCGGCTGCGCGAGGTCGGCGATCGCCGTCAGCACCGGCTGCTGGCGGACGTTGCGGCGCTGGTCGGTGCGCGTGAACGGCAGCCCGTGCTCGCTCGCGGCGTCGGGCGTGAGCGGCCGCGTGCCCGGCGCGCCGTCGTGGTCGCCGAGCCGCGGGACGGGATAGAACGTCTCCAGGATGCGGTCGCCCGCGTAGGTGGCAAGTCCGGCGCCCCAGGCGCTGCCGACGGTCGTCATGGCGAGCAGGCTAGTGGTCGCCGCCGCGCCGCTCCGTGCTCGGGCGGCCGGCGGGCGCGTGCGCCGCGCCCGCGGCTCACGCCCGGGCGCGCCCGGCGTCAGCTGCGGCACGCGCTCGGTTGGCTTACGCGCGGAAGGCCGGCGCGTTGTCGCGCGCGAACGCGTCGAGGTCGCGCGGCGGCCGGCCGAGCGCGTCCGCGACCCCGGAGGTGACCATCGAGGCGCCGCCGCTCGCGTAGAGCTCGAGCAGCTCCGCCAGGCCCTCGGCGTTCCAGGGCGGCACGCCGGCGCGGACCAGCTCGCGCTTGACCGCCTCGACCGGCACCTCCGCGACCTCGATCTCGCGCCCGGCCGCGGCGAACAGCCGCCTGGCCTGATCGCGGTAGGAGATCGCCTCCGGCCCGGACAGGCCGTAGGCGCGGCCGGCGTGGCCGTCCTCGGTCAGCGCCAGCGCGGCGACCTCGGCGACGTCGCGCGCGTCGACGATCGAGAACGCCGCGTCGGGCACCGGCGTGTAGAAGACGCCGTCCTGGACCCGCGCGCCCCAGCCGAGCGTGTTCTGCATGAAGCCGGTCGCGCGCAGCAGCGTCCACTGCAGCCCGGAGTCCTTGAGCGCCTGCTCGACCTTGCCGTGCGAGCGGGCGAAGCGCTGCGGCGACTCCGCCGAGGCGCCGAGCACCGAGAGCTTGACGATCTGCTCGACGCCGGCCTCGTGCGCGGTCTCTAGGAACGTCTGCTCGAGCTCGGACTGCATCGGGCTGGCCGGCGCGACCAGGTAGGCGCGCTCGACGCCGGCCAGCGCCGGGCCGAGCGTGCGCGGGTCGCCGAGGTCGCCCGTCACCGGCGTGAAGCCGAGGTCGCGCAGCTGATGCGCCTTCGTCTCGTCGCGGACGAGCGCGCGCGCCGTCGCCCCGCGCGCCTTCAGCGCGCGCAGCACCTCCATGCCGGTCGTGCCCGTGGCCCCGGTCACCAGCAGCATCGCGTCAGTCGCCTCCTCGATCGCTCGCTTCGCGCAGCTCGTGCAGCAGCTCCTCGCTGAGCTGGCCGCGGTAGATCGGCACCGCCCAGCCCGTCAGGTCGACGTGCAGCGCCTCGTCGACATCGACCTGTAGCTCGCCGCCGTCGAGCACGACGGTGACCGGCGAGTCGCCGCCGCGCAGCACGTGCGCGACGGCCGCGCCGGTCGCGCCGGTGCCCGACGAGAGCGTCTCGCCGACGCCGCGCTCGAAGATCCGTGCGCGGATCCTGTCCGCGGCCAGCTCGGTCCAGAAGGACACGTTGGTCCGGTTCGGGAACAGCGGCGAGCGCTCGATCTGCGGACCGACGAGGCCGAGGTCGAGCCGCTTCAGCGCGGCCTCGTCGGCGACGCGGATCGAGCACTGCGGATTGCCGATCGTGACATGCTGGAAGCGGTATGCGGTGCCGGCCGCGGTCAGCTCGCCGCGGCCGTCGGCGGCGCCGCCCGGGTAGTTGCCGGACTGCAGTGAGGCGCGGCCCATGTCGACGCGGCAGGTCGTCGGGCCGGTGATCGTCGGGCGGATCTCGCCGGCCGCGGTCTGGATCGAGAAGCTGTCGCTGTCGGTCCAGCCGGAGCGGCGCAGGTAGAGGATCGCCTCGCGCGCGCCGTTGCCGGACAGCTCGGCCTCCGAGCCGTCCGGGTTGTAGATGCGCAGCCGGGCGACGAAGCCCGGCGCGTCGGGCGGCGCGAGCGCCAGCACGCCGTCGGCGCCGGGGCCGAAGTGCGGGTCGCAGAGCCGCCGCACGGCGTGCGCGCCCAGCTCGCCGGCCTCGAAGACGAGGTAGTCGTTGCCCAGCGCTTGCCATTTCTCGAACCGCACGGTCGTCAGATGATGGCGTGGATGGCGGCGGCGACCTGCTCGGGGCTGCGATCGGTGACGTCGAATGCCGTCGCACCGGGCAGCTTGCGCAGCCAGGTCAGCTGGCGCTTGGCGTAGCGCCGCGTCCGCGTTCGCATCGCCTCGACGTCGCCCGCGAGCAGCTCCTCGAAGCCGACGGCCGCGCGCGCCGTCGGCGAGGCGCCGGCGGCGGCCGCCGCGCGCACCTCCGCCGGCGCGCCGTCAGCGAGCATCCGGTCGATCCGCCGCTCGATCCGCGCGTAGAGCCGCTCGCGATCCATCGTCAGCGCGGCCAGCAGCGTCGGATGCCGCGTCTGCTCGGCCCACAGCTGCGACGGCGCGCCGGCGGCGGGCGGCGGCGCGTGGCCCGCCTCGATCAGCTCCAGCGCACGCGCGATCCGGCGTCCGTCGGTCGCGGCGATCCCGCTCGCCGCGCGCGCGTCGCGGCGGGCGAGCTCGGCGTGCAGCGCCGGCGCGCCGTGCGCCTGCAGCTCGCTGGTCCAGTGCGCTCGCGTCGCCGCGGCGACCGGCGGCCGCAGCTCCAGGTCGGCCAGCGCCGCGCGCAGGTAGAGCCCGGTGCCGCCGACGACGATCGGCCGCCGCCCGGCCGCCAGCAGCGCGTCGATCTCCGCGTGCGCGAGCTTCGCGTAGGTCCCGGCCGAGAAGGTCTGGTCGACGGCGACGATGCCGAGCAGCCGGTGCTCGAGCCGGCGGCGCTCGTCGGCCGTCGCCGCCCCCGTGAGGATCTCCAGCCCCCGGTAGACCTGCAGCGCGTCGGCGGAGACCGCGACGGGGTCCTCCCCATCCGCGCGCAGCCGCTCCGCGAGCGCGACGGCGACCGCCGTCTTGCCCACGCCCGTAGGCCCGAAGACGGCGATGACGGTCGGCGCGGACACGGGCGAGCAGTATCGCGCGCCGCTCCACGGCCGCAGTATCGTCAGGCAAGGATGTCCGTTCGCATCGGCACCGGCCTCTCGATGACCTCCGACGCGCGGACCGGCGCGCTGGAGGCGGCGTTCGCCGCGCGGACGCTGCTCGAGGGCCAGCGCTGCGACCTCGCCGTCGTCTTCGCCTCCGGCGACCACCTGCTCGACCCGGCGGCGACGCTCGACGCGATCCAGCACGTGCTCGAGCCCGACGGCCTCGTCGGCTGCGGCGCCGGCGGCGTGATCGGCCGCGGTCGCGAGATCGAGCACGGGACCGCCGTCTCGGTCTGGGCGGCCAGCCTCGGCGACGAGGGTGCCGCGACGACGTTCCACGCCCGCGTCGAGGAGCTCGAGGAGGGCACGGGCGCGCTGACCGGCATGCCGCTGCTGGCGGGCGCGGCGGGCGTGATCCTGCTCGCCGACCCTGTCGCGTTCCCGACCGACGCCGTGCTGCGCTTCCTCTCGGAGACGGCGCCGATGGTGCCGCTGCTCGGCGGCCTGCCCGCGGGGCGCTCGCCGGCGGACGAGACGGTGCTGTTCGTCGACGACGAGATCGTGACCGACGGCGCCGTCGGCGTCCGGCTCGACGGCGTCGAGATCCTGCCGCTCGTCTCCCAGGGCGCGACGCCGATCGGCCCGGAGCTGACGATCACCGCCGCCGAGGGCCACGTGATCGGCGAGCTCGCCGGCAAGCCGGCGCTGGAGAAGCTGCGCGAGACGATCGAGGAGCTCGGGCCCGACGACCTGAAGCTGGTCCAGGGCGGGCTGCTGATGGGCATCGTGATCGACGCGAACAAGCCCGACTACGTGCAGGGCGACTTCCTCGTGCGCGGGCTCGTCGGCGCCGACCCGGAGACCGGCCAGGTCGCCGTCGCCGCCAACGTCCGGCCCGGCCAGGTCGTGCGCCTGCACGCGCGCGACGCCGAGAGCGCCGACCGCGACCTGCGCGAGGCGGCGTCGACGCACATGATCGCGCTCGGCCACCGCCCGCCGGCCGGCGCGCTGGTCTTCTCCTGCAACGGCCGCGGCCGCGGCATGTTCGGTCGCGCCGATCACGACGCCGAGGCGCTTGGGCACGCGCTCGGCGTGCCCGCGGCGGGCTGCTTCGCGGCCGGCGAGATCGGCCCGGTCGGCGGCAGCTACTTCCTTCATACCTTCACCGCCACGGTGGCCGTCTTCTCATGAGGCTCGCCGGCGCGCGGGTGCTGCTGACTGGCGCGACCGGCGGCCTCGGCCAGGCGATCGCGCGCGCGCTCGCGGCGCGCGGCGCGACGCTGACGCTGACCGGCCGCCGCGTCGAGCTGCTCGAGCCGCTCGCCCGCGAGCTCGGCGGCCGCGCGCTGGCCGCGGACCTCTCGCAGCCCGACGCGCCCGAGCGGCTCGTCGAGCAGGCGGGCGCCGTCGACGTGCTCGTCGCCAACGCCGGCGTCCCCGGCACCGGCGCGCTGAGCGACTACACGACCGCGCAGCTCGACCGCGCGCTCGACGTCAACCTGCGCTCGGCGATGCTGCTCGCCAAGCTGCTGATGGACGAGATGGTCGCGCGCCGGCACGGGCACCTGCTGTTCATGTCCTCGCTGGCCGGCAAGGCCGGCGCGCCGGGGAGCTCGATCTACGCGGCGACGAAGTTCGGCCTGCGCGGCTTCGCGCTGGCGCTGCGCGAGGACCTGGCGCCGGCCGGCGTCGGCGTCTCGGTGATCCTGCCCGGCTTCGTCTCGGACGCGGGCATGTACGCCGAGTCCGGCGCGGCGCTGCCGGCCTTCGTCGGCACGAAGACGCCGCAGCAGGTCGCCGACGCGGTCGTGAAGGCGATCGAGCGCAACCGCGCGGAGCTCGAGGTCGCGCCGATCGGCGTGCGCGTCGGCGCGACGCTGGCGAGCCTCGCGCCAGGCCCGGTCGGCGCCGTGCAGCGCCGGCTCGGCGCCGCCGCGACGGCCGAGCAGTTCGCGCGCGGTCAGCTCGACAAGCGCTGAGCCCGGACCCGCCGCCGGACCCTGCGGCGGCTCGTCGCCGCCGGCGCGCCGGCGGTCGCGCGATCGCGCCTGGCGCCGCGCGCGCATCAGAAGAGCGTCTCCTGCACGAGCGGCAGCGCGCGCTCGGCCACCGGCGGATCGGGCGCCGCCCTCCTGTCCGCGCCGCCGCGGTGGCGGAAGCGGTCGGCCGGATAGCGCCGGCGCAGCCACGGCGCGCCGGCCGCGACCTCGACGGCGCGCCGGTCGCGCGGCGCCAGGTAGGCGCGGCGCTCGTACAGGCGCTCGTAGCGCTCGACCAGCTCGGGCCGCTGCTCGCGCAGCCAGGCGAGCATCAGGTCGCGCACGGCGCCGCGCAGGAACAGCACCTGGCCGCCGATGGAGGTCGCGTTCGCGGCCGTCGCCAGCTCGACGATCCGCGCGACCTGCTCGGGCGCGTCGTTGATGCCGGGCATCAGCGGCGCGATCAGGACGCCGGTCGGGATGCCCTGGCGGTTCAGCTCGGCGACGGCCTCGAGCCGCGCGCGCGGGTGCGGCGTGTGCGGCTCGGTCGCGCGCCACGCCTTCTCGTCGAGCGTCGGCACCGACAGGCAGGCGCTGACCTCGGCGACGGCGGCGATCTCGCGCAGCAGGTCGACGTCGCGCAGGACGAGCGGCGACTTCGTCAGGATCGAGCACGGGTTCCTGGCGTCGCGCAGCGCCGCCCAGATGCCGCGCATCAGCTTGTAGCGCCCCTCGACCCACTGGTACGGATCGGTGTTCGTCCCCAGCGCGACCGGCTCGCCGCGCCATGACGGCCGCGCCAGCTCGGCGCGCAGCACCTCCGGCACGTTGACCTTGACGACGATCTCGCGCTCGAAGTCGCGCCCGGCGCCCATGTCGAGGTACTCGTGCGTCGGTCGCGCGAAGCAGTAGACGCAGGCGTGCGTGCAGCCGCGATACGGGTTCACGGTCCACGAGAACGGCACGCGCGAGCTGCCGGGCACGTGGTTGAGCGCGGACTTCGTGCGCACCTCGTGGAAGCGCATGTCGAGCGCCTCGGGCGCGTCGAAGCGGCGGATCACCGCGTCGCCGACGCCGGGCAGCCGCTGCCGGTCCTCGTGCTCGACTTCCTGTGATGACCATCGCATGCGAACACATGTTCGCATGGCGGGCGGACGGCTCGGACGACCGTCGCGGTCAGCGCGTCACGCGGGCGCCGTAGAACGCGTGCGCGGCGCCGTCGCTGTGCCCGCAGCCGGCGCAGAACGCCTGCGCGCCGCCGTTGGGCCGCGGCGCCGCCAGCCAGTCGCGCTGCCCGCAGACCGGGCATTCGCCGCCGACCGTCGAGTGCGGGAGGCGCGCGAGCAGGTCGAGCTCGCGCTCGCCGAGCGGGCGCGCCGCGGCGAGCATCGACGCCGTCGCGCGCGAGACCCGCGTGCGCAGCGCGTCGCGGTAGCGCACCGGCGGCAGCCCGGGCGGATCGGCGCCGCGCGGGATGAAGGCGACCCAGGCGCCGTGGCCGACCGTCGCCTGGTGCCAGGCGCCGCGGTCGTCGCGCACCTCGGCGCTGCGGGCGTCGTGCGGCAGCGCGCCGCCGACCGCGGTCCAGCCCGGACCGTGGATCCGGCGCGGCTCGAGATCCTCGACGCGCGTGCCCGCCGGCCGCGCCTCGTGGCCGACGCGCCAGTGCGAGAGCCAGAGGAAGGCGTGCGCGTCGCGCCGGATCGCCGCGCGCTCGTCCTGCATCGTCGCCATCACGAGGATCGGCTCGTGCGCGAGCACCAGTCGATGATCCCACGATGATCGTCGCGTGCAAGCGCTGTCACCCTGATCCGCGTGCAGATCTCCGCGGGACTGGTTGGCGCGCTGACCTTCCTGCGCTGCCCGCTGTGCGCGGCGCCGCTCCACGTCGCGGAGGCGTCGCTGCGCTGCGAGCACGGCCACGGCTTCGACGTCGCGCGCCAGGGGCACGTGACGCTGCTGGCGCCGGGCGGGAAGCCGCCGGCCGGTGACGACGCGGCGATGGTCGAGGCGCGCGAGCGCTTCCTCGGCGCCGGCCACTACGAGCCGATCGCGGCGGCGGTCGCCGAGGCGGTCGCGGCGGTCGCGGCGCCCGGCTGCGTCGTCGAGGTCGGCGCCGGGACCGGCTCCTACCTGGCGCGCGCGCTCGACGCCGCCGCGGAGGCGACGCCCGCCGGGCGCGTCGGCATCGCGCTCGACAGCTCGCGGCCCGCGCTGCGCCGCGCGGCGCGGGCGGACGGGCGGATCGCCGCGGTCGTCGCCGACGCCTGGCGGCCGCTGCCGATCCGCGACGCCGCGGCCGCCGCCGTCCTCTGCGTGTTCGCGCCGCGCGCGGCCGCGGAGCTGCGGCGGATCCTCGCGCCCGGCGGCGCGCTCGTCGTCGTCACGCCGACGCCGCGCCACCTCGCCGAGCTGGTCGACGCGCTCGGCCTGCTCAGCGTCGACGCGCGCAAGCCGGAGCGGCTCGCGCGCTCGCTCGGCGAGCCGCTGCGCGAGCGGATCGTCGAGGCGCCGCTGGAGCTGTCGCGCGAGGACGTGCGCGCGCTGATCGCGATGGGTCCGAGCGCGCACCACGTCGACGCGGACGCGCTCGCGCGCGACGCGCGCACCGCGCTGTCGGTCCGCGTCGCGGTCTACGGCGCGCGCGTCTGACGCGGCGGCGCGACGCACACGCCACGGCGGAACGCGCGCCCGGGCCGCGACGGAACGCGCCCGGGCCGCGACGGAACGCACTCGGCCGTGACGGAACGCGCCCGGCCGCGGCGGAACGCGCCCGGCCGCGGCGGAACGCGCCCGGCCGCGGCGGAACGCGCCCGGCCGCGGCGAACGCGCGCTCGCCGCGCGGCTACACGCCGTCGCCGCCGGCGCGCGCGAGCAGCGAGGACTCGCCGGTCAGCGTCTGGCTCGTCGCCGCGGCGATCGTCACCGGGACGGTCTCCCCCGGCACGCCGAGCCCGTCGAAGTTGACGACCTTGTTGTGCGTCGTGCGGCCGCGCAGGCGGCCGGCGTCGTGGCGCGACGCGCCCTCGACGAGCACGTCGAGCGTGCGGCCGACGAAGCGCTGCGCGCGCTCGCGGGCGCGCCGCTGAACGACCTCGACGAGCCGCTCCATGCGCTCGACGGCGACGTCGTGGTCGACGAACTCGTCGACCAGCTCCGCCGCCTCGGTCTCGCGCCGCGGCGAGTAGATGAAGGTGAAGGCGCCGTCGAAGCCGACCTCCTCGGCGACGGCGAGCGTCTCGGCGAAGTCCGCCTCGGTCTCGCCCGGGAAGCCGACGATGATGTCGGTCGTGATCGCGCAGTCCGGGACGTGCTCGCGGATCAGCGCGACGCGGTCCATGAAGCGCGCGCGGTCGTACGTGCGGCGCATCCGCTTGAGCACGCGCGAGGAGCCGGACTGCAGCGGCAGGTGGATGTGCTGGCAGACGCTCGCCAGCTCGGCGTGCGCGCGCACGACGTCCTCGCGCATGTGCGCCGGATGCGGGCTCGTGTAGCGGATCCGCTCGATCCCGTCGATCGCGTCGACGGCTGCCAGCAGCTCGGAGAACCTGCGCGGCTGCGGCCGCAGCCAGGTGCCGTAGGAGTTGACGTTCTGCCCCAGCAGCGTGACCTCGCGCACGCCGTCGGCGGCGAGCCGCTCGATCTCGGCGACCAGCTCCTCGAACGGCCGTGAGACCTCGCGACCGCGCGTGCGCGGCACGATGCAGAAGGCGCAGCGCATGTTGCAGCCGGCCGAGATCTGCACCCAGGCCTGGAACGGCCGCTCGCGCTTGGCCGCCAGCCGCCCGGTGAAGTCCTCGAACTCGAAGTAGCCCTGGGCGCTGAGCGAGTCCGACGTCAGGAACTCGGCCAGCTTGTGGACCTGGCCCGGCCCGAAGGCGACGTCGACGAACGGGAACTGGCGGAAGACCTCCTGCTTGACCGACTGGGCCCAGCAGCCGCCGACGCCGATGATCCGCTCGGGGTCGCGGCGCTTGAGCGCGCGCGCCTCGTGCAGGTGCGCGACGAAGCGCTCGTCGGCCTTCTCGCGGATCGAGCAGGTGTTGAAGAGGATCAGGTCGGCGTCCGCGCGCTCGCTCGTCTCGTTGTAGCCGAGCGACTCGAGCATGCCCTTCATCCGCTCGGAGTCGTGCTCGTTCATCTGGCAGCCGAATGTCGTGACGTGGAAGCGCACGATCAACGAGCGTAGTCGGTCGCTCGCGACTCCCTGATCACCGTCACCTTGATCTGGCCGGGGTACTCGAGCTCCTTCTCGATCTCGCGCGCGATCTCGTGCGAGAGCAGCGTCGAGCCGTCGTCGTCGAGCGTGTCCGGCAGCACCATCACGCGGATCTCGCGGCCGGCCTGCATCGCGTAGACGCGGTCGACGCCGGCGTGGCGCATCGCGATCCGCTCGAGGTCGCGCAGGCGCTTGACGTACTGCTCGAGCGACTCGCCGCGGGCGCCGGGCCGCGCGCCCGAGAGCGCGTCGGCGGCCTGGACGATGACGGCCTCGACCGTCTGCGGCTCGACCTCGTTGTGATGCGCCTCCATCGCGTGCGCGACGGCCTCGCTCTCGCCGTGGCGGCGCGCCAGCTCGCCGCCGACCAGCGCGTGCGGGCCCTCGATCTCGTGCGTGACGGCCTTGCCGATGTCGTGCAGCAGCGCGGCGCGGCGCGCGGTCTTGACCGACGCGCCCAGCTCGGCGGCCATCATCGCCGCCAGGTGCGCGCACTCGATCGAGTGCGCGAGCACGTTCTGGCCGTAGCTGGTGCGGTACTTGAGCCGGCCGAGCGTGCGCGTCAGCTCCGCGTCCAGGCCCTGGACGTCGGCGTCCAGCGCGGCTTGCTCGCCGGACTCGGCGATGTGGCTCTCGAGCTCGGACTTGGCCTGGTAGAAGGTCTCCTCGATCCGCGCCGGGTGGATGCGGCCGTCCTGCAGCAGCTTCTCGAGCGTCATCCGCGCGATCTCGCGGCGGACGCCGTCGAAGCCGGACAGGATCACGGCGTTCGGCGTGTCGTCGATGATGAAGTCGACGCCGGTCAGGTGCTCGAGCGTGCGGATGTTGCGGCCCTCGCGGCCGATGATGCGGCCCTTCATGTCGTCGGCCGGCAGCTGCACCACCGAGACGGTCGTCTCCGCGGCGTGCCCGGCCGCCAGCCGCTGCATGACGACCGAGAGGATCGTGCGGACGCGCCGCTCGGCGTCGCGCTTGGTCTCCTCCTCGACCTGGCGCACGAGCCGCGCCGAGTCATGCCGGAGCTGATCCTCGAGCTCCTTGAGCAGCAGCTGCTTGGCCTGCGAGGACGACAGGCCGGAGGTCCGCTCCAGCGCCCGCAGGTAGTGCTCGTGCGCGTGGTCGGCGGCCGCCGAGCTCTCGCGCAGCGCGACCTCGCGCGCGTCGAGCTCGCTGCCGCGCGCGATCAGCGACGCCTCCTGCGAGAGCATCCGCTGCTCCAGGCGCTCGATCTCCTGGCGCCGTGCCAGCGTCTCGTCGCTCTCCGCCGCGGCGGCCGGCCGCTCCGCCGCGGGCGTCGCGGTGGGCGCCTGTCCGACCGCCACGAGTCCGGGGACTCGCTTGACGAGCAGTAGCGCCGCGACCACCAGGCCGGCCGCCAACACGACCGCCGCGATCACGATGTGCATTGTCCGTTCCTCTCCCATGCGCCGACCCTGGAGGCTCGGCGCGTCCCGTGTCCCTGAAGTGCGCAGGCGGCAGACCGAGCGTCCGGTGCCAGGGAATGCGAAGGAGACCGACGCGGCGAAGGCTGCGCCGCCGCTTCAGCTCAGAAGCTGCCGGGATTCCGCTTAAAAATGGCGTATTTGCTGCAATTTTCTACGAGCCGAACAGGCCCGGTCTGTCGTTGGGCGAGATCGTAGTACCGGAAGAAGTCGCGCGCAAACGCAGGGCGTCGTAGGCCAGCTCCAGGTCGTAGCCCTTGCGGACGAGCATGCCGAGCTGGCGGTCGCGCTCGCGCGGCGTGCTCGCCGGCTCCGGGAAGCGCCGTTCGAGCAGCTCGACGGCCGCGGCGAGCTCGTCGTGCGCGTCGGCGCCCAGCGCGGCGGCGATCAGCTCGCGCGCGACGCCCAGCTCGCGCAGCCGCCGCTCGATCCGCTCGGCGCCCCAGCGGTCGAGCCGCCGGCGATCCTCGGCGAAGCGCTGGGCGAAGCGCGCGTCGTCGACGTAGCCGCCCTCGCGCAGCTCGCCGAGCACCTGCTCGGCGAGCGCCGGCTCGACGCGGGCCTTCAGGAAGGCCTGGACGAGCTCGGCCTCGGTGCGGTCGCGATGACCGAGCTGGCGCCAGGCGACGTCGAAGGCCTGCTGGCGCCGGAGCTCGCGGTCCTCGTCGAGCACGCCGACCTAGGCGACGGCCGCCTCGGCGTGCTCGATCGGCGTGACCAGGTCGCGGTCCATGCCCATCGCCGCGTAGATCTTCGACTCGATCTCCTTGGCGATCTCGACGTGCTGGTCGAGGAAGCCCTTGGCGTTGTTGCGGCCCTGCCCGAGCCGCTCGCCCTCGTAGGAGAAGAAGGAGCCGGACTTGGCGACGATCGAGTGCTCGATCGCGAGATCGAGGATGCAGCCCGAGGTCGAGATGCCGCGGCCGAACTCGATGTCGAACTCGGCCTGGCGGAACGGCGCCGCGACCTTGTTCTTGACGACCTTGACGCGGACGCGGTTGCCGATCGCCTCGGTGCCGTCCTTGAGCGTCTCGATGCGGCGGATGTCGAGCCGCTGCGACGCGTAGAACTTCAGCGCGCGGCCGCCCGGCTGCGTCTCCGGCGAGCCGAACATGACGCCGACCTTCTCGCGAATCTGGTTCGTGAAGACGCACAGCGTCTTCGTGCGGTTCAGGTTGCCGGCGAGCTTGCGCATCGCCTGCGACATCATCCGCGCCTGCAGGCCGACGCTCTGGTCGCCCATCTGGCCCTCGAGCTCCGCGCGCGGCGTCAGCGCCGCGACCGAGTCGACCGCCACGACGTCGACCGCGCCCGAGCGCACCAGCATGTCCGCCACCTCGAGCGCCTGCTCGCCGTAGTCCGGCTGGGAGACCAGCAGCTCGTCGATGTCGACGCCGATCTTCTGCGCGTAGAGCGGGTCCATCGCGTGCTCGGCGTCGATGAACGCGCAGACGCCGCCGAGCTTCTGGGCCTCGGCGATCAGGTGGTAGATCAGCGTCGTCTTGCCGGAGGACTCCGGGCCGAAGATCTCGACGATGCGCCCGCGCGGCACGCCGCCGATGCCGAGCGCGAGGTCGAGCGACAGCGCGCCCGTCGGGATCGCCTCGGCCTTGACCTGCGCGCCGGGGTCGCCCATCCGCATGACGGTGCCCTTGCCGAACTGCTTGTCGATCTGGGACAGGGCGCCTTGGAGGGCGGTATCGCGTGCCTTCGCAGGCTCCTGGTTGCTCATGGCTCCCACGCTAAGGCCGCTCCCGGACGGAAGACAACGCGCGGATGCGACGGAACTGCGCCGTCTGTGCGCCGGCTTCGCGTCAGCCGGCGGCGGCCGGCGGCGCGCGCTCGCCGCGCCCGACGCCGGCATGCCCGGACGCTGTCCGCGCGAGCGCCGAGGTCGCGGCGCGGGCGGCGTCCAGCCAGAGCGCGACGCGCTCGGCGCCGAGCGTCCCGGTCACGCGGCCGTCGCCGCGCAGCACGAGCGTCCCGTGCGCGGCGCGGCTGCCGCCGACGCGCAGCGTGAGCGAGCGCGAGCCGCCGCCGGAGAGCGTCACGCCGGCGACGCCGGCGTAGTCGCGCAGCGTCAGCCGCCCGCGCGGCGAGACCGCCCAGCTGCCGCCGCGCAGGCCGCCGCCGGTGTTCGCCAGCACGGCCGGCGAGAGCACGACCTCGAGGTCGGCGAGCGTCGCCTGCACCGCGCTGAGCGTGCGCCCGACGCGCGGCGGCAGGCCGGCGAGGGCGCGCAGCGTCGCCGCCGAGCGCGGCGGGTAGCGCACCGCGGGGACGCGCGTCGGCACGCGCCGGCAGCGCCGCGGCACGCGGCGCCCGCCGACGAAGTCGCCGATCGCGCGCGCGGCGCAGCCGCTGCGGTCGGCGGTGCTGACGCCGTGGCCGATCCCGGGCACGACGAGCCGCTGCGCGCCGGGGATCTGCGCCGCGACCCGCGCCGAGTCGGCCGGCGGCGTCCGCAGGTCCTCGGCGCCCTGCAGCACCAGCGTCGGCACGCGCGGCAGCGGCGGCGCCGGCAGGCTCGGGCCGCGCGGCACGTCGGGCCAGCGCAGGCAGAGGTCGATCTCGTCGGCCAGCGCCGCCGCGTGGTCGAACGGGAAGAAGGCGTCGGCCGGCAGCGCCGCCAGCGCGCTCGCCAGCGCCGCCGGGCGCCGCTCGATCGGCGTCCCCGGCGCCCAGGGCAGCGGCGCCTCCTCGCAGATCGCCGCGTAGCGGGCTGACGAGAACTCGCTCGGCGGGCCGAGGTCGAGCAGCGTCCGCAGCTCGCGGACCAGCCGCGCGAGCGGCGCACCGTCGCCGGCGAGGGCCGCCACGACGGCGGCCGGGACGGCGGCGCGGACGCTGGGCGCGTAGTCGCTGTCGAGCATCAGGTCCAGCAGCGCCGTCGGCCCGATCGTCAGCGCGTGCGCGCGCCCGCCCGGGCCGTAGGCGACGGCGCGCAGCGGCCGCTCGCGCAGGCGGGCGACGAGCCGCGCCAGGTCGCCGGCCGGGTCGCTGGAGATGCCGCGACAGCGGTTCGGGCAGAGCGCCTTCAGCGTCGTCGCCATCGCCCGGTAGCTGGCCGTCCCCCAGGGATCGGTCGCGTCGGGGTCGACGACCGAGTCGACGATCATCCGCTCGACGTGCTGCGGGTAGCGGCGCGCGTAGTCGAGCGCGAGCTGGGTGCCGTAGGAGATGCCGTAGAGCGTCAGCCGCTGGACGCCGAGCGCGAGGCGGATCGTCTCGACGTCGTGCACGGAGTCCGCGGTCGTGTAGTGCGTGCGATCCGGCCCGAGCGTCGCCGCGCACAGCGCCGCGGCGCTCGTCGAGCGCAGGCTGCGGTCATGCTCGAGCGCCGGGCAGCGCAGCAGCTCGGAGCCGCCGGTGCCGCGCTGGTCGAAGCCGATCACGCGATAGCGCTGCGTCAGCGCCGGCAGCATCGAGACGACGGCGGCCATCTCGCTGACGCCGGCGCTGCCGGGGCCGCCCGACAGGTACAGCAGCGTCGGCCCGGTGCTGCGTCCCTCGCGTGCGACGCGCAGGGCGAGCTGCCCGGGCTCGGCGTCGCCGTAGTCGAGCGGCACGACGACCTCGCCGCAGCGCAGCAGGACGAAGTCGTCGCAGTCGCTCCAGCGCAGCGCGAACGCCGTGCGCGGCGCGGCGAGCAGCGCGATCAGCGCCAGCGTGCCGGCGAGGACGGCCAGGCGGGCCGCTGGAAGCTGCATGGCGCAGGCATCCTAGTCCTGTGTGCGTAGTCAGCACGCATACAGGACGGCCGTGGGAGATTCGCTCAGCGCGTCAGCAGCTCGAGCAGCATGTGCATCGCGACGGTCGTCGTGCGGTCGCGTACGTCAGCGCGCGAGCCGGGAAGCTGCACGGCCTGCTCGAGCCGCCCGCCCGGACCGGCGACGCAGAGGCAGACGCCGCCGACCGGCTTGGCCGGCGTGCCGCCGCCCGGCCCGGCGATGCCGGTGATGCCGACGCCGTAGTCGGCGCCCAGGCGCGAGCGCGCGCCGTCCGCCAGCGCCCGCGCGACCGGCGGCGAGACCGCGCCGTGGCGCTCGATCAGCTCCGCCGGCACGCCGGCGAGCGCCGTCTTGGCCGCGTTCGCGTAGACGACGAGGCCGCCGAGCAGATAGGCCGAGGAGCCGGCGCGGTCGGTCAGCCGGCCGGCCATCAGGCCGCCGGTGCAGGACTCGGCGGTGGCGACGGTCGCCCCGGCTTCGGTCAGCGCGCGGGCGACGAGCTCGTCGACCGTCGCGCCGGTCGGCGAGAACAGCTGCTGCGGATGGCGCTCGGCGAGCGCCGCCGCGAGCGCCTCGTAGGCGGCCTCGGCGGCGGGCGCGTAGACCGTCGAGACCTCCAGCTCGCCGCGCCGCAGGCAGGTCGTGACCTCGAGCGGCGCCAGCTCCAGCCCCTGCTGCTCGAGCTCGCGCAGCGTCGCCGCGATCTGCGGCTCCGGCAGCCGGTAGAAGCGCAGCATGCGCTCGCGCAGCTCGCCGCCGCGGGCGAGCAGGCCGCGCAGCGGCTCGGTCGCGACGGCGTCGCGCCACATCGTCTGCAGCTCGCGCGGCGGGCCGGGCAGGACCGCGACCAGCAGCCGCTCGCCGACCGGCACGAGCAGGCCGGGCGCCGTGCCGACCGGCTCGAGCACGGTCGCGCCCGCCGGCACCAGCGCCTGCTTGCGCGCGCCGGCGCGCAGCGCGTCCGCGTCGGCCTGGCGCGCCAGCCGGGCGCGCGCGAGCCGCTGCCAGATCCGCTGCTCGAGCGCCGCGTCGTGCCGCAGCGGCCGCTGCGCGAGCTCGGCGACGACGTCGGCCGTCAGGTCGTCGGCGGTCGGGCCGAGGCCGCCGCTGGTGAGGATCAGCTCGCAGCCCTCGCCGGCCAGGAAGTCGAGCGCCGCGCGCAGGTCGGCGGGCCGGTCGCCGACGACGACCGTGTGCGCGAGCGTGACGCCGAAGCCGCGCAGCTGCGCGGACAGCCAGGGCCCGTTGCGATCGTCGATCGCGCCCGCGAGCACCTCGGTGCCGGTGACGACGATGCCGGCGCGGACGCTCACGTGCAGAGGCTCGCGCGGCGTCGCTCGGACAGCTTGTGCGGCGTGCGGCCGGGGCGCAGCTCGTAGCCGACCGGGCTCGAGCCGGCGGCGATCCGGTAGCTCGTGCCGTTGTAGCGCAGGCGCATGCCGCCGTGGCCGAAGCTCGCGTAGAAGCGCGTCGACGTCGGCGTCGTCGTCGCCTGGCCGGCCTGCAGCGTCACGTTGTCGATCACGGCCTTGCCCGCGGCGCTCTGCACGCAGACCGACGTCGGCTCGGTCGCCAGCAGCTTGACGCGCAGGTGCGTCGGCAGCCGCGGCCGGCGCTTGGCGCGGTGCGCGGCCGGCGTCGGCGTCGCGGTCGGCGTGCGCGCGAGCGCCGGCGTCGCGCTCGGCGTCGGCGCCGGACCGCCGGAGTTGTCGCTGCCGCCGCCCCACTGGCCGAGCAAGTAGAGCGCGACGAGCAGCAGCGCGACGAGCGAGAGCACGACCAGCGCCGGGCCGAGCGGGAAGCGCCGCGGGCGCCGCCCGCGCTTGCGCTGGCGCGACAGGCCGGCCGGCTTGAACGGCGTCAGCTCGCTCGTCGCGGGCCGCTCGAAGCGCTGGCGGTACTCCTGGACGAGCGTCCGCGCGTCGAGCTCCAGGTACTCCGCGTAGGTGCGCAGGAAGGTCTTGACGAAGGTCGGGCCCGGCAGCAGGTCCCACTCCTCGTTCTCGAGCGCGCGCAGGTACTTCGCGCGGACCTTGGTCGCCGCCTCGACCTCGCTCATGTCGATGCGCCGGCGCATCCGCGCCTCCCGCAGCGTCTCGCCGATGTCCGACATGCCGGCTCCGAGGCTACAAGTCGGGCGCGGCGTCGTCGCTCGCCGGCGGCGGCGCGTCCGCGCCGGCGTCCGGGACCGGGGCCGGCGTGCCGCCCGCCAGCGCGGTCAGCACGCGCGGCAGGTCGGCCTCGCTGACCAGCACCTGGCGCGGCTTGGAGCCCTCGTAGCCGGAGATCACGCCGCGCCGCTCGAGCATGTCGATCAGCCGGCCGGCGCGCGTGTAGCCGAGCCGCAGGCGGCGCTGCAGCATCGAGGTCGACGCCGTCTGCATCTCGGCGACGAGCCGGATCGCGTCGCCCAGCAGCGGGTCCTCGTCGGGGTCGAAGCCGCCGTCGTCGCCGCCGCTCTCGGGCGGCTCGGGCTCGACCTCCTCGAGCAGGTCCTCGCGCAGCTCGGGCTCGCCCTGGCGGCGCCACTCCCCCGTCAGCTCCTCGATCTGCGCCTCGTCGATGTAGGCGCCCTGGATCCGCTGCAGGCGCGAGGAGCCGACCGGCGAGAAGAGCATGTCGCCCATGCCGAGCAGCGACTCGGCGCCGTTCTGGTCGAGGATCACGCGCGAGTCGGTCTGCGAGGAGACGGCGAAGGCGATCCGCGACGGCACGTTGGCCTTGATCATGCCGGTGATCACGTCGACGCGCGGGCTCTGCGTCGCCAGCACCAGGTGGATGCCGACGGCGCGCGCCTTCTGGGCGATGCGGATGATCGAGTCCTCGACGTCGGCCGGCGCGACCATCATCAGGTCCGCCAGCTCGTCGATCACGCAGAGGATGTACGGCAGCGGCGGCTCGTCGCGCTTGGCGCGCACGGCGTTCAGGTCCTTGAGCGTGCGCGTACGGGCGAGCGCCATGTACGAGTAGCGCTGCTCCATCTCGCGCACGAGGTTCTGCAGCGCGGTCGCCGCCTGCTTGGGCGAGGTGATGACCGGCGTCAGCAGGTGCGGGATCGAGTCGTAGTGGGTCAGCTCGACCTGCTTGGGGTCGACCAGCACCATCCGCACCTCGTGCGGCGTCGCGCGCAGCAGCACCGAGGAGAGCATCGCGTTGATCGCGCCGGACTTGCCGGCGCCGGTCGTGCCGGCGACCAGCAGGTGCGGCATCTTCGCCAGGTCGGCGCCGATCGAGCGGCCGGCGACGTCCTTGCCGAGCCAGACCGTCAGCGGCGACCAGTCCTCCGGCGGCTCTTGGTAGACGTCGCCGAGATGGACGATCCGCCGGCGCGCGTTCGGGACCTCGATGCCGACCGCCTGCTTGCCGGGGATCGGCGCGAGGATGCGGATGTCGGAGGCGGCGAGCGCGTAGGCCAGGTCGTCCTTGAGCTGGGCGACCTTGCCGACCTTGATGCCGGGCGCCAGCCGCAGCTCGTAGCGGGTGATGTGCGGACCGGAGACCATGCCGATCACGCGCGCCTCGACGTTGAAGTGCCCGAGCGCCTCGATCAGCTGCGCGGCGACCTTCTCCTGGCCGGCGTCGTCCGGCCGCGCGGCCTCCGCGGACGAGCGCGTCAGCTTGCGCGGGTCCGGCAGCGTCCAGACGAAGTCGGGCGCATCGGTCACCTCACGGCGGTAGCGGCCCTGCGGGGTGAGCTTCGCCGGGTCGACCGGCCCGCGCGTGACGCCGGGCTCGTCCTCGGCCGGGTCCTCGGCCAGGCGCGGGGCGCCGGCGTCCTGCGGCGCCTGCGGCAGCTCGAGCTGCGGCTCGACGGGCTCCGGCGGCGCCGGCTCGCGCTCGGCCGCGACGGGCTCGGGCGGCGGCAGCTCGCCGCCGTAGAGGTCCGGGTAGCGGTCCTCGCCGGACCAGAAGCCGTCGTCCTTCGCCGGCTTGCGGCGCGCGCGGCGCTTGGGCGGGTCGAACTCCGGCGCGTCCAGCTCCGGCGGCAGGTCGCCGTCCTCGTCGGCGGGCGCCGGCCGCGCGCTGACGCGCGTCTGCGTCGCCTGCTCGAGCGTCGCCAGCTCGTCGCCGGCGCGCGGGCCGCGCACGCGCGTCGCCAGGTCGGCCGAGCCGTCGCGCAGCGCGCGCGTGCTCGACGTGACCGAGTCCGAGGTCGCCTTGATCACGCCGGCGACGGAGGCGCCGGTCAGCAGCAGGATGGCGACGAGGAAGAGGAAGACGGCGAGGATGTGCGCGCCGACGTTGCCGGCGAGCGTGCTGACGCCCCAGTCGAGCGCCTCGCCGACCATGCCGCCGCGCGTCTTGACCCAGTGCGCGTCCCACCAGCCGGGCCGCGTGCCGCCAGGCCCGAGCCCGAGCGTGCCGGCGGCGAGCGCCAGCGTCAGCCCCGCGAACAGGCAGATCGCGCCGGCGCGGAACGGCCGCACGGCCGGCAGCATCGGCCGCAGGATCAGGATCGCGCCGGCCGCCGCCAGCGCGATCGGGACGGCGTAGTGGACGGCGCCGAGCAGCCAGCGCAGCCCCTCGACCGCCTGCGAGCCGACGCGGCCGCCGCTGAAGCCGAAGTAGACGAGGAAGGCGAAGAAGACGCCGAGGGCGATCAGGCCGAGGCCGATCAGGTCGAGCTGGCGCTGCTCGAGCTCGGGCATCCGCCACGCGGACGTCCAGCCGTGCGCGCGACGAACGGGCTTGCGCTTGCGATTCGGCATCTGGCGCGCCCCACTTCGACGCCCGCGCGCGAACCCCTGCCGCGGCGGCGGCGCTCAGCCAGCTAAACGCGATCTGAAGGTTCCGTGCGCTCAGGCACTCGCGCCGTACCATCCGTGGACGAATGGATGCCACCACTCGTCCCGTCCGCGTGCTCGTCGTCGAAGACGACGAGGAGATCGCGCAGGTGCTGCAGCGCTCGCTGCGGCTCGAGGGCTATGAGGTCAAACTGGCGGCCGACGGCGTGCGCGGGCTGGACGAGGCGCATGCGTTCCTGCCCGACATCATCGTGCTCGACCTCGGCCTCCCCCGCCTGGACGGCATCGACGTCGCCCGCCGCCTGCGCGACGACGGCGACGACACGCCGATCCTGATGCTGACGGCGCGCGACGCACTGGAGTCGCGCGTCGAGGGCCTCGACGTCGGCGCCGACGACTATCTCGTCAAGCCGTTCGAGCGCCAGGAGCTGCTGGCGCGCATGCGCGCGCTGCTGCGGCGGCGGCCGCCGCGCGGCATGGCGCCGCTGCGCGTCGGCGACCTGACGCTGAACCCCGACACGCACGAGGTCCAGCGCGGCGACCGCTCGATCGACCTCACGCAGCGCGAGTTCGAGCTGCTCGAGTACCTGATGCGCAACGAGCGGCTCGTGATCTCGCGCCAGAAGCTGCTGGACGAGGTCTGGGGCTATGACCCCTTCTCGATCACGAACACGATCGAGGTCTTCGTGTCCAACCTCCGTCGAAAGCTGGAAGCCGGTGGGGAGCCTCGACTCCTCCATACGGTCCGCGGCGCGGGCTACGTACTCCGCGTATAAGCGGCTGCCGATCCGCTGGCGGCTCGCCGGCGGGTCGGCCGCGCTGACGCTGGTGATCCTGTGCGGGTTCGCCGTGATCGTCGGCACCCTGACGACGCACGCGATCACCGACAACTTCAACCGTCAGGTCTCGTCGACGGCGGACAAGCTCGCCAGCACGGTCAGCTACTCGTACGCCGGACAGAACAAGAAGGGCGCGCAGTACACGCAGCAGGGGCTGAACAAGCAGCTGCGGACCGTGGCGCGGTCCTACAACGCCGTGATCCGCGTGATCGACCTGATCAGCGGCGGCACGCTGACCTCGACGCCGGGCGCGCCAAACTTCGGCCGTACGGCGCCCGCCACCGACGAGAACATCAACGGCTGGCGCGTCTCGACGCGCCACGTCAACGCCGACCCCGGGTACGGGCAGCCGGTCGAGTTCGTGATGCAGTACGCGCGCAACCTCGCGGAGGTCCAGGGCACGACCAACCGCGTGAAGCTGTTCCTGACACTCGGCGTGCTCGGCGGCGCGGCGCTGGCGCTGCTCGCCGGCTTGGCGACGGCACGCCGCGCGATGGAGCCGATCACGCAGCTGTCGGCGGCGGCGCGCGAGATCGAGCGCACGCGCGACGCGTCGGTGACGCTGCCCCAGCCGGAGGCCGACGACGAGATCGCCGAGCTGGCCGAGACGCTCAGATCGATGTTGCACGCGCTCGACGAGGCGCGCGCCGAGACGCTGGCGACGCTGGCGCGCCAGCGCGAGTTCGTCGCCGACGCCTCGCACGAGCTGCGCACGCCGCTGACCTCGGTGCTCGCCAACCTCGAGCTGCTCGAGGAGACGACGCGCGGCGACCAGCGCGACTCGGCCGCCTCGGCGCTGCGCTCGAGCCGGCGGATGCGCCGCCTGGTCGCCGACCTGCTGCTGCTGGCGCGCGCCGACGCCGGCCGCAAGCCGCCGCACCGCCCCGTCGACCTCGCGGAGGTCGTCGCCGACGCCGCCGCCGAGCTGGAGCCGGTCGCCGGCGACCACGAGATCTCGGTCGCGGCGACCCCCGGCGCCGAGATCGACGGCTCGCGCGACGAGCTGCACCGGCTGGTGCTGAACCTGATGGAGAACGCGCTGCGCCACACCGATCCCGGCACGGCCGTCGAGGCGTCGGTCGAGCGCCGCAACGGCGAGGTCGTGCTGGCGGTCGAGGACGACGGCCCGGGCATCCCGCCGGCGCTGCAGGACAAGGTCTTCGAGCGCTTCTTCCGCGGCGCCGGCGACCGCTCCGGCTCGTCGGGCCTCGGACTGTCGATCGTGCGCGCGGTGACCGAGAGCCACCACGGCACGGTGACGCTGGAGCCGCCGTTGGACGGTCGCGGCGCCCGCTTCGTCGTGCGGCTTCCGGCGCGCCACTGAACGCCGTTAGCGCGCAACACCCATACACTGAAAAAGTGTTCGTGCGCGGACACCGGCACGGAAGCTACAGTGGGATCGATGGAGCCCACGAGGCGTCTGGATCCGCTGCGCGTGCCGTCCTTCGCGCGGCTGCTCAGCTCCTATACGCTCAATGAGCTCGGCGACTCGATCGGCCTCGTCGCGCTCGCCGTGCTGGTCTACGACGGCACCGACGCAGTCATCCCGACCGCCGCGTTCTTCCTCGCCGCGCGCTTCATCCCGGCGCTGATCGCGCCGGCGCTGACGGCGCGCATGGACCGCATCGCGCCGGCCCGCGCGCTGCCGCTGCTGTACGTGTTCGAGGCCGCCGCGTTCGGGCTGCTGGCCTGGCTCGCGTCGCTGCACAGCCTGCCGCTGGCGCCGGTGCTGGCGCTCGGGCTGATCGACGGCTCGCTGGCGATCACCGCGCGCGGGCTGACGCGCGGCGCGATCGCCGGAGCGCTGCAGCCGCGCGGGATGCTGGCCGACGGCAACGCGCTCGTGAACCTCGGCTTCGCCGTCTCGGCCGCGCTCGGCTCGGCGCTCGGCGGCGTGCTCGTCGGCGAGCTGGGCGCGACCTGGGCGCTGACGATCAACGCGCTCTCGTTCCTGGCGATCGCGCTGCTGCTGGTCGGCGCGCGCAGCCTGCCGGCGCCGCAGAGCGACCGCCGCGAGCCGTGGCGCGAGCGGCTGCGCGACGGGATCGGCTTCGCGCGGACCAGCGCGCGCGTGCGCGTGCTGCTGCTCGGCCAGTCGCTGGCGCTGATCTGCTTCACGCTGGTCGTGCCGATCGAGGTCATCTACGCGATGCGCAGCCTCGGCACGACCAGCACCGGCTTCGGCGCGCTGCTGGCCGCCTGGGGCGGCGGCCTGCTGCTCGGCAGCCTGCTGTTCCTCTCGATCGGCCGCCGCGCCGGGCTCGGGCTGGTGCTGGTCTCCAGCGCCGCCGTCGGCCTCGCCTACCTCGGCCTCGCCGGCGCCCAGACGCTGCTGCTCGCCTGCCTGATCTCGATCGTCGGCGGCGCCGGCAACGGGATCCAGTGGGTCGCGGTGATGACGGCGCTGCAGAAGTCGACGCCGCCGACCTACCAGGCGCGCGTCGCCGGCCTGATGGAGTCGCTCGGCGCGGCGATGCCCGGCGTCGGCTTCCTCGTCGGCGCCGCGATCGTCGCGCTCAGCTCGCCGCGCGCCGCCTACGCGGTCGCCGGCGGCGGCGTGCTCGTGTTGGTCGCGCTCGCGACCAGCCAGCGCCGCGCCTACGAGCGCGGCGCCCACTACGAGCCGAGCTCAGACCTCGACGACGACCGGCAGGACCATCGGGCGGCGCTTCAGGCGCGCGTAGATGAACGCCGCCAGGTCATCGTGCAGGATTGACTCGAGCACGTCGACCTCGGTGACGCGCTGCTCGGCGGCGCGGTCGAGCGCGTCCTCGACGGCCTCGCGCAGCTCGTCGACGAAGGCGCCGTCGTCGTCCAGGAAGGCGACGCCGCGCGAGAGCACCTCCGGCGCGACGACCGAGGAGCCGTCCTGCTCGGAGACCGTCGCGACGATGATGAAGACGCCGTCGGCCGAGAGCATCCGGCGGTCGCGCAGCGCGACGTCGGCGACGTCGCCGATGTCGACGCCGTCGACGAAGATCATCCCCGCCTTCTCGGGCTTGCCGAGCCGCGCGCCGCGCTCGTCGATCTCCAGCGGCTGCCCGTTCTCGGTCGTGAAGACGTGCTCCGCCGGGACGCCGACCGCCTCGGCCAGCTTGCCGTGCAGCCGCATCCGCTTGAAGTCGCCGTGGACCGGCATCACGTAGCGCGGGCGGGTCAGGTTGAGCATCATCTTGACCTCCTCCGCGTAGCCGTGGCCGGAGGCGTGGATCGGCGCGTCGCGGGCCGTCAGGACCTCGCAGCCGATGTGGTACAGGCGGTCGATCGTCTCGTTGACGGCGCGCTCGTTGCCGGGGATCGGCGTCGCCGAGAAGATCACCGTGTCGCCGCGGCGCAGCTCGATCTGCGGATGGTCGCGATAGGCCATGCGCCGCAGCGCCGAGAGCGGCTCGCCCTGCGACCCGGTCGAGATGACGACGATCTTCTCGTCCGGGAACTGGTCGATCTCGCGCGGCGCGACGAGCATCCCCTCGGGGACGTCGATGTGCCCGAGGCTGCGACCGATGTTGACGTTCTTGCGCATCGAGCGGCCGACCAGCGCGACCTTGCGCCCGTTGGCGTGCGCCGCGTGCACGACCTGCTGGACGCGGTGGATGTTCGAGGCGAAGCAGGTGACGAGGATGCGGCCCTCGCAGCGGGCGAACAGGCGGTCCAGGTGCGGACCGACGATCGACTCGCTGTCTGAGATGCCGGGCCGGTCGACGTTGGTCGAGTCGCCGCAGAGCAGCAGCACGCCCTCGCGGCCGAGCTCGGCGAGCCGCGCCATGTCCGCCGGCGCGCCGCCGACCGGCGTCTGGTCGAACTTGTAGTCGCCGGTGAAGAGCACCGTGCCGAGCTCGCAGGTGAGCGCGATGCCGGAGGAGTCCGGGATCGAGTGCGTCAGGTGGACGCGCTCGATCGTGAACGGGCCCGCCTGGGCGAGCTCGCCGATCGGCAGCACCTCGAGGTTGGCGTCGCGCAGCTTGTGCTCGTCGAGCTTCGAGCGCGCCATCGCGATCGTCAGCTGGCCGCCGTAGATCACCGGCACCGTCTCGGTGCCCAGCTCGCGCAGGACGTACGGCAGCGAGCCGAGATGGTCCTCGTGGCCGTGCGTGATCACGATCGCCTCGATCGCGTCGGCGTGCTCGCGCAGGTACGTGAAGTCCGGCAGCACGAGGTCGATGCCGAGCATCTCGGCGGTCGGGAAGCGCAGGCCGCAGTCGATCACGACGATGCGGCCGTCGTACTCGACGACGGTCAGGTTCTTGCCGATCTCGCCGACGCCTCCCAGCGGGAGGATCCGCAGCGTCCCGCTCACGCGGCGGGGACTCCCTGCAGCAGCCCGTGGCGCGCGAGCGCGTCGCGGACGTGGGCGCGCTCGGCCTCGTCGACCTCGACGATCGGCAGGCGCAGCGCCCCGGCGTGATGGCCGAGCAGCTCGAGCGCGGCCTTGACGGGCGCGGGGCTGGCGGTGACGAACATCGCGGCGTAGATCTCGCGCAGCGTCGCGTCGATCGCGGCGCGCTGCTCGGGCTCGTCGTACATCCGCCGCATCTCCGGGCCGACGACGTGCGAGGCGACGCAGATGCCGCCGGCGCCGCCGAACTCGAGCACCTGCAGGTAGGCGTCGTCGTTGCCGGCCAGCACGGCCAGGCCGTCGATCGGCTGCATCTCGTCGCCGTTGGCCTGCTTGACGGCCTCGATGCCGTCGATCTGCGCCAGCTCGGCGAGCAGCTCGGGCGGCATGTTCGTGCCCGTCCGCGAGGGGATGTTGTAGAGGATCACCGGCACGTCGCCGGCGGCCTCTGCGACCGCGCGGAAGTGGGCGACGATGCCGCGCCGGCTCGGCTTGTTGTAGTACGGCGTGACCGACAGGACGGCGTCGACGCCGGCGTCGACGGCGCGCTCGGTCAGCTGGATCGCGTGGCGCGTGTCGTTGGAGCCGGTGCCGGCGACGATCGTCGCCTCGCCGCCCAGCTCCTGGACGATCGTCGCGACGATGCCGATGTGCTCGTCGTCGTCCATCGTCGCCGCCTCGCCGGTCGTGCCCGCCACGACGAGGCCGTGCGAGCCGCTGGCGAGCAGGTGGCGGCCGATCGCGACCGTCGCCTCCTCGTCGACGGATCCGTCGGCACGGAAGGACGTGACCATGGCCGTCAGCAGGCCTTCGTAGGGGCGCATGGCCCCTAGGATGGCACGCCCCGCGGATCGCTCGCTAGCGCCCGCCGCGCAGCGCGCTGGTGAAGCGGCGCGGGACCTCGGCGTCCTCGCCCTGCTCCCAGAGCGTCACGACGACGAGCTCGTCGCGCGGGCGATCGGCCATGCAGACGTAGACCAGCGCCGGCCGCTCGCGGTCGCGCACGAGCAGCGCGCCGCGCCGGCCCGGCTCGCTGCGCCCGGCGGCGAGCGCGGCGCCGACGCGCGCGGCGACCTCGGTCCGCGGGTCGAGCGAGCCGCGCACGCGCTGCAGGTAGCGCTCGACCGCGTGATCGGTGACCGAGACTAGGGCCACAGCAGCCGCTCGAGCCCGACCAGCGGGGACTCGGGCAGCTCGGCGACGCGCCGGACGGCGAGCAGCACGCCGGGCATGAAGCTCTCCCGGTCGGTCGTGGTGTGGCGGATGCTGAGCGTCTGCGCGAGGTCGCCGAGCACGACCTCCTGGTCGGCGACGACGCCGGGCAGCCGGACCGAGTGGATCGGCACCTCGCCCGCCATCAGCCGCGCCGTGCGCTTGGCGGTGCCCGAGGGCGCGTCGAGCTTGCCGGGATGGTGGTACTCGACGATCTCCGCCGCCCGCATGTGGCGCGAGGCCTCGGCGGCGAAGCGCATCATCAGCACGGCGCCGATCGCGAAGTTCGGCGCCGCGAAGACGCGGCCGGGCAGGCCGGCGACGGCCGCGCGCAGCTCGTCCTCGTCCCAGCCGGTCGCGCCGATCACGACGTGCACGCCGGCCGCGGCGGCGACGCGCGCGTTGGCGATCACCTGGTCGGCCAGCGTGAAGTCGACCAGCACGTCGGCGTCGGCGAGCACGTCGGCGACCGCGATGCCGAGCCGGCGGCCGGCGCGGCCGCTCAGCCGCATGTCGTCGGCCGCCGTGACGGCGGCGCAGGTCGCCTCCCCCATGCGGCCGGCGGCGCCAGCGACGGCGACGCGGATCACGACGCCCGCCCGACCGGCGCCGCGAGCGCGTCGACGGCGTGGTGGAAGGCGTCCTCGTCAGGGCCGATGCCGGCGGCCGAGAGCGCGTCCGGCGCCCACAGCTCGCGCGTCAGCTCGCGCAGGTCGTCGAGCGTGACGGCGTCGATCCGCGCCATCACCTCGTCGACCTCCAGCAGCGGCAGGCCGAACAGCAGCGAGCCGCCGAGCCGCTGCATGCGCGCGCCGGTCGACTCCATGCCGAGCACGACGCGCGCCTTGACGTTCTCGCGCGCCCGCACGAGCTCGGCCTCGGTCGCCGGCTGCTCGCGCAGCCGCGCCAGCTCGTCGGCGACGACGCGCATCGCCTCGCCGAGGTTGTCCGGGCGCGTGCCGACGTAGATGCCGACCTGGCCGGTGTCCGCGTACTGGCCGGTGAACGAGTAGACCGAGTAGGCCAGGCCGCGCTCCTCGCGCACGGCCTGGAAGAGCCGCGAGGAGGACAGGCCGCCGAAGATCGCGTCGAGCACGCGGACCGCGAAGCGGCGCTCGTCGCCGCGCGCGAGCCCGAGGCCGCCGAGGCAGACGTGGACCTGCTCGGTGTCCTTGCGCTGGAAGCGGATCGCCGGGCGCAGCCCGGTCGGCGCCGCCTCCGGCGCGGCCGGCGCGGCGCCGGCGCGCTCGCCGAGCGTCGTCCGCGCCAGCTCCACGAGCGCGTCGTGGTCGACCGAGCCGGCCGCCGCGATCACGACCGCGCCCGGCACGTAGCGCCGCGCGTGGTAGTCGGCGATCACGGCCGCCGGCGTGTCGCGGATCACCGGCGCGTGGCCGATGATCGGCCGGCCTAGCGGATGGCTGCCGAAGACCGCCTCGCCGAGCACGTCGAAGACGCTGTCCTGGGGATCGTCCTCGTACATCGCGATCTCCTCGAGCACGACCTCGCGCTCGGGGTCGACGTCGCGGAACGCGGGCCGCCAGACCATGTCGGCCATCACGTCGAAGGCCGCCGGCAGATGCTGGTCGAGCAGCCGCGCGTAGACCGTCGTGCTCTCCTTGTCGGTGCCGGCGTTCAGCTCGGCGCCCATGCCGTCGAACAGCTGGTCGATCTCGGCCGAGGCGTAGCGCTCGGTGCCGCGGAACAGCAGGTGCTCGAGGAAGTGCGAGAGACCGGCCTGCGCGGGCGTCTCGCCGCGCGAGCCGGTCGCCACGAAGAAGCCCAGGGCCGCGGACCGGACCGAGGGCATCGCCTCGGTCGCGATCCGCAGCCCGGAGTCGAGCTCCGTGATGCGGTGCTCGGCGATGGCCGTTACCCGCGGTCCGGGTCGCGGTCGCCGCGCGGCTGGCGCGGTCCGCGGTCGCGGCCACGGCCGCCGCCGCCGTTGCGGCGGTCGCCGCGCGGGCCGCGGTCGCGGCCGCCACCGCCGCCCATCGACGGGTCGCCGGTGCCGACCGAGGCCAGCTCGGCCGCCGTCTTGCCGGCGATCTCCGGGTCCTCGGTCAGGCGCAGGCCGATGCGGCCGCGCTCCTTGTCGACCTCGACGACGCGGACGGCGATCTCGTCGCCCTTGTTGAGCACCTCCTCGACCGTCGCGACGCGGTTGCCCGGCGAGACGTTGGAGATGTGCAGCAGGCCGTCGGTGCCCTTGGCGAGCTCGACGAAGGCGCCGAAGGTCGTCGTCTTGACGACCTTGCCGGTGTACTCGTCGCCGACCTCGACCTCCTTGGTCATCGAGCGGATGCGCTCGATCAGCGCGTCGCCCTGCGCGCCGGTGACGGCGTAGACGAGCACCTGGCCCTCGTCGTTGACGTCGATCTGCGACTCGTACTCCTCCTGCAGCGAGCGGATCGTCTCGCCGCCCTTGCCGATCAGCAGGCCGATCTTCTCCGGATCGATCTGGATCGAGCTGATCCGCGGCGCGAACTGCGAGAGCTGCTCGCGCGGGCCGACGATCGCCTCGCGCATCTTGCCGAGGATGAACTCGCGGCCCTCCTTCGCCTGGGCCAGCGCGTCGCGCATGATCTCGAACGTGACGCCCGTGATCTTGATGTCCATCTGCAGCGCGGTGATGCCCTGCGAGGTGCCCGCGACCTTGAAGTCCATGTCGCCGAGGTGGTCCTCGACGCCGGCGATGTCGCTGAGGATGACGTAGTCGTCACCCTCCTTGATCAGGCCCATCGCGATGCCGGCGACCGGCCGCTTGAGCGGCACGCCGGCGTCCATCAGCGAGAGCGAGGAGCCGCAGACCGAGGCCATCGAGCTCGAGCCGTTGGACTCGAGGATGTCCGAGACGACGCGGATCGTGTAGGGGAACGTCTCCTGGTCCGGGATCATCGGCACCAGCGCGCGCTCGGCGAGCGCGCCGTGGCCGATGTCGCGGCGCTTGGGGCCGCGCATGAAGCCGGCCTCGCCGACCGAGAAGGGCGGGAAGTTGTAGTGGTGGAAGTAGCGCTTGGCGGTCTCGAGGCCGAGGTTGTCCAGGCGCATCTCCTCGCGCGTGGTGCCAAGCGCGACGACCGACAGCGCCTGCGTCTGGCCGCGCGTGAAGAGCGCCGAGCCGTGCGTGCGCGGCAGCGGCTTGACGTCGATCGAGATCGGCCGGATCTCGCGCACGCCGCGGCCGTCGGGGCGCTTCTTGTCGATCGCGATGCGCTCGCGCACGATCCGCTTCTCGAGCGTGTCGAAGGCCAGCTGCGCGGCGGCGCGGGCCTCGGCGTAGTCCTCGTCCTCGGGCTCGCCGGAGTACTCCTCGAGCACGGAGGCCTCGACGGCCTTGGTCGCGTCCTGGCGCTCGAGCTTGTCCTCGACCTGCGTCGCGGCGTCCAGGTCGGCGCCGTGCGAGGCCTCGATCTCGGCCAGCAGCTCGGCGTCGGCCTTCGGCGCGACGACCTCCTGCTTGGGCTTGCCGGCCTTCTTGGCCAGCTCGCGCTGCGCGGCGGTGAGCTTCTTGATCGACGCGTGCGCGATGTCGAGCGCGTCGAGGATCTCGGCCTCGGACACCTCGTTGGCGCCCGCCTCGACCATCAGGATCGCCTCGTCGGTGCCGGCGACGACGAGGTCCATCTCGGCCGTCAGCAGCTGCTCCTCGGTCGGGTTGACGACGAAGTCGCCACCCTCGAGCTTGCCGATGCGGACGGCGCCGACGGCCATCGGGAACGGCACGTCGGAGACCATCAGCGCCGCCGAGGCGCCGTTCATCGCGAGGATGTCGTACGGGTTGACCTGGTCGACCGACAGCGTCAGCGCGACCAGCTGCGTCTCGCGCCGCCAGCCCTTCGGGAACAGCGGGCGCAGGGGGCGGTCGATCAGGCGCGCGATCAGCGTCGCCTTCTCGCCCGCGCGGCCCTCGCGCTTGAAGAAGGAGCCGGGGATCTTGCCCGCGGCGTACATGCGCTCCTCGACGTCGACCGTCAGCGGCAGGAAGTCGACGTCGCGCAGGTTGCCGGCCGTCGCCGTGCTGAGCACGACCGTGTCACCGGCGCTGACGGTGACGGCACCGGACGCCTGCTTGGCCATCTTGCCGGTCTCGAAGGCGATCTCGGTCCCACCGATCTCGACGGTGACCCGGTGCACTTCAGACATATGTGTCCTCTTTCTGTGCCCGCCTCGGAGCGGCGGGCCCTCTGCATCGTCTTGACGCTTCGGTAGTCGTTACCGGCGAATACTAGTAGAGAGCGGCGCTTTTCAGGCGAGCGTGCCGCCGAGGACGTCCGTGTTCTCGTCGTCGTAGTGACGGACGACGCGGATCGTGTCGTACTGGCCGCGGCGCGCGGCGGTGGTCAGGACGACGTAGGCGCGGCCGCTCGCGTCGACGCGGAAGCTGCCGGCGCTGGCGCTCCACGTCGGCGACTGGCAGATCACCTCGTAGACGCCGTCGCCGGGCAGGTTGCGGACCCACAGGCGCACGACCGTGCCGCCGGCGACGCTGCGCAGCGCGGCGCGCGCGCTGGCGTCCTTCGGCGCCCCGGCCGTCGCGTGCATCGTCAGCGAGTACTGCGTCTTCGAGCGCGCGCTCGGCTGCTGGAAGCCGAGGCCGAGCAGCAGCACGAGCGCCGCGATCGCGGCGCCGGCCAGCGACGCCGGCACGGCGATCCGCAGCTTCGGCGAGCGCCAGCGGCGCCGCCGCTCGGGCCGCGCCGGCTGGTGCTCGCGGGCGAAGCGGTCGAGCAGCCGCTCCTCGATCTGCGGCGACAGCGGCGCCTCCTCGCCGGCGTCGGCGACGGCGGCGAGGTCGAGCAGCTCGGGCAGCCCGGCCAGCGCGGCGTGCTCGGCCGCGCAGCTCTCGCAGCGCTCGAGGTGCTCGCGCACGCGCGCGGCCTCGTCCTCGTCCAGCGCGCCCAGCACGTACGCGCCGAGCTCGCCCTCGACGTGCGTCACGCGCTCACCCCCATCTCCTCGAGCACGAGCCGCAGCGAGCGCAGCGCGTACCAGGTCCGGCTCTTGACGGTCCCCTCCGGCAGCGAGAGCCGCTCGGCGATCTCGCGCACCGAGAGGCCCTGCAGATGCGCCAGGCGCACGACCTGGCGGTGCTCGGGCGTCAGCCGCTCGAGCGCCACCGCGACCTGCCAGCCGAGCATCGCGCGCTCGATCGAGAGGCCCTCGGGATCGGCGTCCTCGCGCGGCTCGTGCAGCGCCAGCGGCGGCCGCACGGCGGCGCGCCGGCGCATGTCGATGATCGCGTGGCGGGCGATCTGGTAGAGCCACGTGCGCACGCTGCCGCGCGTCGGGTCGTAGGCCGCGGCATGGCGCCAGGCGCGCGTGAAGACCTCCTGCACGAGCTCCTCGGCGCCGCCGCGGTCGCCGAGCGCGTTGAGCGCGAAGCCGTAGAGCTCGCCGGAGTAGGAGCGGTAGAGCCGGCGCAGCGCCTCCCCGCCGGCGTCGGAGGGGATCTGGGCGATCAGCTGTGCATCCGAGGGCATGATCGTGCTGGCGTACGCGCCGGCGCCGCGGCGGGTTCAGATCCGCCGCGGCAGCTCGAGCTGCATGCTCGCACGTCCGGCGTGCGCCGTGCCGGCGACGAAGACGGTCGGCGTCGTCACGACGCCGGCCCGCACGCCGCCGCGGAAGTCGCCGCGCACGCGCGCGCCGACCGCCGGCGAGCGGCGATCGGCGTCGAAGCGCTCGAGGTCGAGGCCGAGCTCGCGCGCCCGCGCCCACAGGTGCGGGTCCTCGAGCCGGCCCTGGTCGGCGAACAGCGCGTCGTGCATCCGCCAGAACGCGCCCTGGCGCGCGGCGGCCTCGGCGGCGCGCGCGGCGGCCTGCGCGCGCGGATGGCTGGAGCCGACCGGGAAGTGGCGGAAGCAGAGACGCACCGCGGCCTCGCGCAGCCGCAGCTCGAGCGCCGCGCAGAACGGGCACTCGTAGTCGCCGTAGACGATCAGCTCGATGCCGGCGCCGCGCACGTGGTCGTCGGGACCGACCGGCGGCAGCGGGGCTGAGCCGAGGTCGCTCAGAGCCGCGCCAGCGCGTCGAAGATCAGGTTCGCGCCCGGCAGCTCGCCCGGCGACGCGGCCTGATGGCTCCAGCGCACGACGCCGGCGCCGTCGATCAGCACCAGCGCGCGCTGCGGGAAGCCGTCCGGGTGCAGCACGCCGAAGGCGCGGCAGGTCGCGCCCTTGGGCTCGAAGTCCGACAGCTGCGGCATCGCGATGCCGAGCTGGCGCTTGAAGGCGCTCTGCGAGTAGTGCGCGTCGCAGGAGACGCCGAGCAGCGTCGCGCCCTGCGCCGCGAAGTCCGCGCGCAGCTCGTCGTAGAGCGACAGCTGGTCCGTGCAGACCGGCGAGAACGCGAACGGGTAGAAGACGAGCACCGTCGTCGCGCCGAGCAGCGCGGCGCGCGTGAACGGCGCGCCCGCGTCGGCGGTCTGCAGCGAGAACTCGGGCGCGTCCTGCCCGGCCTCGACGATGCCCATGGCGCGCCTAGCGGCGCAGGCCGAGCTCGCGGATCAGCGAGCGGTAGCCCTCGAGGTCGTTCTTCTGCATGTAGTTCAGGAAGCGGCGGCGACGGCCGACGAGCATCAGCAGACCGCGGCGCGAGTGATGGTCGTGCTTGTGCGTGCGAAGATGCTCGGTCAGGTGGTTGATGCGGTGCGTCAGCAGCGCGACCTGCACCTCGGTCTTGCCCGTGTCGGCCTCGTCCTTGCCGAACTTGGCGACGATCTCGCGCTTGTCCTCTGCGGTCATGGTCATGTGCGGCGCAGCAGGGTAGCAGGACGCGCCGCGCTCAGGCGACGATCTCCCTGGTCTGGAGCACGTCGGCGTGCATCTGCGCGACCAGCTCGTCGACCGAGTCGAAGCGCTTCTCGCCGCGCAGGCGGGCGATGAAGTCGAGCCGCAGCTCGCGCCCGTAGAGGTCGCCGGCGAAGTCGAGCAGGAACGCCTCGACCAGCAGCCCGCGACCGGTCACGAACGTCGGCCGCACGCCGATCGAGACGGCCGCGGTCCAGCTGCCGAGGCCCGGGACCGTCGCGCGGCAGGCGTAGACGCCGTGGTCGGGGACCGCCAGACGCGGATCGGGCACGAGGTTGGCGGTCGGGAAGCCGAGCGTGCGGCCGCGCTTGTCGCCGTGCGCGACGCTGCCGCGCATGCCGAACGGCGCGCCGAGCAGCCGCGCGGCGTCGGCGACCGCGCCGGTCGCGACGAGCCCGCGGATGTGCGTCGAGGAGACGATCGCGCCGTCGAGCTCGACGAGCGCGGCGACGCGCGTCGCGAACGCGCTCTGGGCCTGCAGCAGCGCGGCGTCGCCGCGCGCGCGGTGGCCGAAGCGGAAGTTCTCGCCGACCGACACGTGCGTCGCGCCGAGCCGCTCGACCAGCACCTGGTCGACGAACGCCTGCGCGCTCTGCGCGGCCAGCTCGCCGTCGAACGGGATCACGATCAGCTCCTCGACGCCGAGCGAGGCGATCAGGTCCGCCTTCTGCTCGAGCGTCGTCAGCAGCTTCGGCGCCGAGGCCGGCGCGACCACCGTGCGCGGATGCGGCTCGAAGGTGACGACGCTGGCGGCGCCGCGGATCACCTCGCGGTGGCCGGCGTGGACGCCGTCGAACTCGCCGACGGCGAGCCGGCGCGGGCGGCGGGCGACGTCTGGCAGCCAGATCAGGTGCATCAGCCGCGGAAGCCTACGACGGGCTTCAGCAGACCGGCGTCGCGCGGCTCGGCGAGCGCGATCAGGCCCTGCTCGTCGCGCAGCCGCAGCGTCGTCGCCCCGGGCGGGCCGTCGGCCGCGACGGCGACGCCGTGCGCGGCCTTGCGCGCCGCCTCGCCGCGCAGCTCGACCGCCGGCAGGAAGGCCAGCGCCTCGTCGACGCCGAGCAGCCGCTGCTCGTCGGCGTCGGCGACGTCCAGCGCGCCGATCCGCGTGCGCCGCAGCTGCAGGCAGTAGGCGTCGCCGAGGTCGGCGATCAGCGTCCGCACGTAGGTGCCGGACGAGCACTCGATCGTGAACGCCGCGCGGTCGCCCTCGCGCGGGCCGGCCTCGAAGGCGTAGACCTCGATCTCGCGCTCGGCCAGCTCGACCGGCTCGCCGGCGCGCGCCAGCGCGTAGGCGCGGCGGCCGCCGACCTTGACCGCTGAGTAGGCCGGCGGGCGCTGGAGCAGCCTGCCGGTCGGCAGCCGCAGCGGCTCCGGCGGCATCCGCCCCGGCGCCAGCTCGCCCTCGGGGTCGCCCGTCGTCGAGGTCCAGCCGAGCTGTGCCAGCACCTCGTAGCGCTTCGGCTGCGCCATCAGATGCCGCTGGATCCGCGTCGCGCGCCCGACCAGCACCAGCAGCAGGCCGGTCGCGAACGGGTCCAGCGTCCCGGCGTGGCCGACCTTGACGCCGCGGCCGAGCCGCCGGCGGACGCCGACCACCACGTCGTGCGACGTCACCCCGGCGGGCTTGTCGCAGAGCAGGACGCCGTCGTCAGAGCTGCTCGGCAAGCTGCGCGCGCAGGAACGCGACGAGGTCGTTGAGCTCGAGCTCGGTCGAGAAGCCGGCCGCGCGGCGGTGGCCGCCGCCGCCGCCGGCGCGGGCGATCTGCGAGACGTCGATGCGATCGTCGGTCGCGCGCAGCGACACGCGGCGCTTCGGCGCGCCGTCGCTCAGCTGCTCGCGTACGAGGCCGGCGACCGCCGTGCCGGCGACCGAGCGCAGGTGGTCGACGACGCCCTCGGAGTAGCTCTCGTCCGCGCCCGCGCTGCGGTAGTCCTCGCGCGTCAGGTGGGTCAGCGTCAGCAGGCCGCCGTCGTAGCGCCGGACGTTGGTCAGTCCGCGCGCCAGCAGCTCCAGCTTGCCCTGCGGGATGCCCTCGTACAGGTGGCGGTAGACGCCGTGCGCGTCGACGCCGCTGCGCAGCAGCTCGGCGGCCATCTCGTGCGCGCGCGGGCCGGTGTTCTCGTACATGAAGCGGCCGGTGTCGGTGACCAGGCCGACGTAGAGCGCCTCGCCGATCGTGCGCGTCACCGGCACGCCGAGCGCGTGCATCAGGTCCCAGACCATCTCCGCCGTGCACGACGCGTGCGGGTTGACGAAGTCGATCGTCCCGAAGCGCGTGTTGTCGTGGTGATGGTCGATGTTGAGGATCAGCGCGCCGCCGTCCTCGCGCCGCAGCATCTCGACCGGCGTGCGGTCGATGTTGCCGCAGTCCAGGAAGACGATCGTGCGCTGGCAGAGGTCGCCGGGCAGCTCGGTGACGAGGCCGCCGAGCTCGATGAAGCGGTACTCGTAGGGCAGCGGGAACTCGTCGGCGGCGATGAACGCTGCGGCGTCCTTGCCGAGCGAGGCCAGCGCCTGCTGCATCGCGGCGAGCGAGCCAACGGCGTCGCCGTCGGGGCGCTCGTGCGTGACCAGCAGGAAGCGATCCCCCTCGCGCAGCGCCTGCAGGACCTGCTCGCGCGCCGAAGCCGACCCGTTCGCTCCCACTACTCGTCTCCTTCCGACAGGAGCTGGTTGATCCGCTGGCTGCGCTCAGCGGTGTCGTCGTAGACGAACTCCAGCATCGGTGTGTTCTTGATGTGCAGCTCACTGCCGACGCGCCGCTGCAGGTAGCCGTGCGCCCCGCGCAGGGCGTCCAGCGTGCGGCGGCGCTGACCGGCGTTGCCGAGGACCGACACGAAGACGCGCGCGGCGCGCAGGTCGGGCGATGTCTCGACAGCGGTCACGGTGACGAATCCGACGCGGGGGTCCTTCAGCTCCGAGGTGATCGCGCCAGAGAGCACCTCTCTCATGGCCTCGTCGACCCGACGCATGCGATCGCCGGTCATCCTAGATCCTCCCATGAGGCGATCGCCCGCTCGACGCGGACGCCCTGCGGCAAGCGCGCCTCGAGCGCCCGCTCGACGTCGTCGGCGGCGTGCTCGGCGAGCGTCGCCGAGCCCGCCGCGATCGCGACGGCGAGCGTCGAGCGCTGCCAGCTGTCCTGGTGGTCGACCTCCGCGACGGAGGTCCCCAGCCGCTCGCGCAGCAGCGCCTTGACGTGGTTGAGCTCGGCTCGCTTGCCCTTCAGCGAGCCGGACTCGGGGAAATGCAGGTGCACGCGCATCAGGACGACGAACTCGTGCGACATCGCGTCCCGGCGAGCGTTGCCGCTAGGAGAGCTTGCGCTCCACCTGGCGGGTCTCGTAGACCTCCATCGTGTCGCCCTCTCGGACGTTCGCGTAGTTGGCGAGCACGATGCCGCACTCGAAGCCGTTCTGTACCTCGCGAACGTCCTCGTTGAAGCGGCGCAGCGAGCCGATCTCGCCGTCGTGGACGACCGAGCCATCGCGGATCAGGCGGACCTTGGCGCCGCGCGTGACCTTGCCCTCGGTGACCATGCAGCCGGCGATCGTGCCGATCCGCGAGGCGCGGAACGTCTGCCGCACCTCGGCCTGGCCGACGACGTCCTCGACGGTCTCCGGCGCGAGCATGCCCTGCATCGCGTCGCGCAGCTCGTCGATCGCGCGGTAGATGACCGAGTAGGCGCGGATCTCGACGCCCTCGCGGTCGGCGAGGACGCGGGCGTCGCCGACCGGGCGCACGTTGAAGCCGATCACGATCGCGTCCGAGGCCGCGGCGAGGTTGATGTCGGACTCGGTGATGCCGCCGACGGCCGCGTGCACGATCGAGACCGAGATCTCGTCCTGCGGCAGCTTGGCGATCTCGTCCTCGAACGCCTCGAGCGAGCCCGAGACGTCCGCCTTGAGCACCAGCGCGAGCTCCTTGACGCTACCGATCTGGTCGAAGATCGTCGCCAGCGAGCGCTTCTTGCCGCCGACGCGGGCCTGCTGCTCGAGCTTCAGGCGCGTCGCCCGCTCGCCGGCCAGCTGACGGGCGCGGCGGTCGTTCTCGACGACGCGCACGTACTCGCCGGCCTCGGGGACGGTGTCGAAGCCCAGCACCTCGACCGGCTCGGACGGCGTCGCGACCTTCACGCGCTTGCCGTTGAAGTCCGACATCGCGCGCACGCGGCCCCAGTGGGCGCCGGCGACGAGCGCGTCGCCGACCTTCAGCGTGCCGCGCTGGACGAGCACCGTGACGACGGCGCCGCGGCCCGGGTCCAGCTTGGACTCGATCACGGTGCCTGACGCCTGGGTGTCCGGGTTGGCCTTCAGGTCCTCGACCTCGGCGATCAGCAGCAGGCCCTCGAGCAGGTCGCCGAGCCCCTGGTGGGTCTTGGCGGACACGTCGACGAACATCGTGTCGCCGCCCCACTCCTCCGGCTGCAGGCCGAGCTGCGTCATCTCGGTGCGCACGCGCTCGGGCGCCGCGCCCTCCTTGTCGACCTTGTTGACGGCGACGAGGATCGGCACCTCGGCGGCCTTGGCGTGGTCGACCGCCTCGCGCGTCTGCGGCTTGACGCCGTCGTCCGCCGCCACGACGATCACCGCGATGTCCGTCGACTGCGCGCCGCGGGCGCGCATCGCCGTGAAGGCCTCGTGGCCCGGCGTGTCGAGGAAGGTGATCGTCTTGCCGTCCTGGTGGACCTGGTAGGCGCCGATGTGCTGCGTGATGCCGCCGGCCTCGCCGGCCGCGACCTCGGTCTCGCGGATCGCGTCCAGCAGCGACGTCTTGCCGTGGTCGACGTGGCCCATGATCGTCACGACCGGCGGCCGCGGCTCCAAGTCCTCGTCGGCGTCCTCGAACTGCGGCTCGGCCGACGTGTCCTGCGCCGCGGTGACGATCTCGATCTCCTTGTCGAACTCGTCGGCGAGCAGCGTGATGACGTCGTCGGAGAGCGTCTGCGTGAGCGTCGCCAGCTCGCCGAGGCCCATCAGCTTCTTGATGATCTCCGGCACCGGCACGCCCAGGTACTCGCCGACGTCCTTGACGGTCGAGCCCGAGTTGATGCGGATCGTGTCGGCCTTCAGCGACGAGACGTCCTGCGGCGTCGGCTCCGTGTAGGTGCCGCGCCGGCGACGGCCGCCGCGACGGCGCGGCGGACGCTGCGGCGGACCGCCGCCCGGGCCGCCGGGACCGCCGGGGCCACCCGGGCCGCCGGGACGGCGCGATGCCTGCGAGTCGATCACCACGCGGCGCACGCCGCCGGCCGCGCCGGGCGCGCGCTCGCCCTGCAGCGAGGAGCGCGTCGGGCGCCGCGAGTCCGGTCCCTGGCCGGAGCTGGCGCCGCGGCCGGGCGGGCTCGCCGGCCGCTGCGGGCCGCGCTGCTGCGGGCCGCCGGAGCGCGGCTGGCCGCCGCCGGGCCGCTGCTGGCCGCCGCCGGGGCGCTGGCCGTCGCGCTGACGGTTGCCGCCGGCCTGGCCCTGCGCGCCGCCGCCCTCGGGCCGCGGCGGCTTGGGCTTGGCGACGTTCTCGGCGCGCGGTGCGCGTGCCGTGCCGTGGCCGAAGCCGGCGCGCTGCTGGACGACCGGCTGCGCGCGCTTGGCCGGCGCCGCGCCGTTGGCCTGCGCCTTGGGCTTGGGCTTGCCGGTCAGCGCCGCGTCAGCGAGCTTCTCGTCCACCGCGGTGGCGGCAGCCTTGACCTCGATGCCATAGGACTGGAGGCGCTTGACGACCTCCGGCATCGGCATGTCGTACTGCTTCGCTAGCTCGTGGACGCGCTTCTTGGCCATGTGTGAATGAAGTCTACGGTGTCCTGTGGTACGGAAATTGAGGCCCGAAAGGCGCGGTTGAACGCGCGACGCGCAACCGCCGCCTGCCAGCAGTCATGCGCCGGATGCAGCCATGCGCCGCGTCCCGGCAGGGTCGCTCGTGGATCGGGCACCACGAACCCCTTTACGGTAGCGAACCGAACGAGGCGCGCCCGTGGAGCACGCACCCCGCAGCCGACGCAGCGGCGCTCGGGCTCAGGCGCCGACGCGGTCGGTGTCCTTGTTGGCGAGCGCCTGGTGCGCGTCCAGGCCGCAGTAGCGCGAGCCCGGCAGCGCGGCGTTCGGGCAGCGACGCCCGTTGCCGAGGATCGCCGCGCAGCGACCGCCGGTCTCCTCCTCCTCGTAGGTCGCGTCGTCGTCCTTGGAGAACTCGGTCTCCGAGCGGATGTCGACGCGCCAGCCGGTCAGGCGCGCGGCGAGCCGCGCGTTCTGGCCCTCGCGGCCGATCGCCAGCGACAGCTGGTCGTCAGGGACGATCACCGTCGCCTGGCGGTTGGAGTCGTCGACCAGCACCTCGCGCACGCGCGCGGGCGACAGCGCCTTGGCGACGAAGCGCGCCGGCTCCTCGTTGTACGGGATGATGTCGATCTTCTCGCCGCGCAGCTCGGAGACGACCATGCGCACGCGCGAGCCGCGCGGGCCGACGCAGGCGCCGACCGGGTCGACGCCGTCGGCGTGCGAGACGACGGCGATCTTCGAGCGGTAGCCGGGCTCGCGGGCGACGCCGGTGATCTCCACCAGGCCGTCGGCGATCTCCGGCACCTCGAGCTCGAACAGCTTCTTGATCAGCTCCGGATCGCGGCGCGAGACGATGATGCTCGGTCCGCGCGTCGAGGAGGAGACCTCCTTGATCACGGCCTTGATCCGCTGCGAGTGGTCGTAGCGCTCGCCGTCGACCTGCTCGGACTTCGGCAGCAGCGCCTCGACGCGCTCGCGCAGCTGGACCAGCGTGTAGCGCGAGTCCGACTGCTGGACGATGCCGGTGATCAGCTCGCCGACGCGGTCGCGGTACTCCTCGAACATCATGTCGCGCTCGGCCTCGCGGATTCGCTGCAGGATCACCTGCTTGGCGGTCTGCGCGGCGATCCGCCCGAAGTCGTGCGGCGTGACGTCGCGCAGCTCGATCTGATCCTCGAAGTCGCTCAGGCGCGCGGGATCGATGTCGGGCGCCTCGGGGACGATCACCTCGCCCGTCTCCGGGTCGACGCGGCGCTCGAGCGCGCCGGTCGCCTGCTCCTCGGCCTCGTCGAGCAGCTGGTCCTCGAGGTCCGGCGGCAGCAGGAACTCCTCGACGATGAAGTCGCCGGAGTCGCGGTCCATGCGCACGCGGGCGTAGCGCGCGGCGCCGGGCTGCTTCTTGTAGGCCGACAGCAGCGCGTCCTCGAGCGCGCCCATCAGCTTCTCCTCGGAGATGCCCTTCTCGCGCCCGAGCGCCTTGACTGCCTCCACGATCTCTGCGGACATGGCTCAGTCTCCCACGAGGTTCGAACGATGGATGTCGGCGTAGGCGATCGAGACGACGCCGGTCTCCGCGGCGACCGTGATCGCGTCGTCGGTCGCACCGAGCAGCTCGCCGGTGAACGAGCGCCGGCCCTCGTGCGGATCGCGCGTGCGCACGCGCGCCCGCTGGCCGACGAAGCGGCGGTAGTGCTCGGGCTTGGTCAGCGGACGATCGCTGCCCGGCGAGGAGACCTCCAGCGCGTACGTCTCGCGCACGGAGGCGAGGTGGGTGGTGACACGCTCGCAGAGATCCAGCGAGACGCCCTTCGGGTGGTCGATGTAGAGGCGGACGAGGCCACCGCCTACGACCTCGGCGAGCAGCACTTCCACGTCGGGCTCCGCTTGCGCTAGCTGGGCCTCGATGTCGGCCTGGATCGTGCTCATGTCACCTCCCTTTCAACAAAAAAGCGGGCTCTTCGCCCGCTTCCCGATGCGACCGGAGCCGCGAAAAGCAATGCCGTCAGGGTAGCAGCGGACCTGCGTTTGCGTGCCGTCAGGCCGCCTTGCGCGCGCGTTCCCGGTAGTGTCGGTAGTCATCGCGCTTGGGGTTCATCGTCGCCGCCAGCGTGAGCGGCTTGCGCGCCTCCGCCGAGCGTCCGAGCTGCATCAGCGAGCGCCCGAGGCAGAAGAGCGCGTAGTCGTTGGTCGGCGCGCGCTCGACGACCGCCTCGAACTCCACGCGCGCGTGCTCGTAGCGGCAGGAGCGGAAGTAGGCGCGGCCGAGCGCCTCGCGGATCGACGTCTTGTCCGGCTCCAGGTCGGCCGCGCGCGCGAGCGGGATCGTGGCCGCGTGGAAGTCGCCGTCCTCGAGCAGTGCCATGCCGCGACGGTAGAGCTCGTAGACGCCCTCATCCTCCACTCGATCGATTCTAGGCGTCAGCGCGGCGGCAGCGCCCACCAGGCGCGCAGCCGCCCGGGCAGCCCGGCGCCGCGGCCGAGCTCGCTGCGCAGCGCCGCCCGCTGGGCGCGCGTCGGCGCCGCGGCGACGTCGCGATAGCGCGCCTCGCGCAGCGCGCGGACGTACGCCGCGGCGGCCGGCGTGGCCGCGAAGCGGGCCTCCAGCGCCTGCAGCGTCGTGCCGGGCGCCGGCGTGCGACGGCTGCGCCGCAGCGCGCGCTCGAGCTCCTGCAGCGGCGCCGGGGAGCGCGTGCGGCGCAGGCCGACGGCGAGCGCGCCGGCGAGCAGCGCCAGCGCGCCGACGAGCAGCAGCGGCAGCCGCCACCAGGGTCCGCCGCCGCTCGCCGCGAGCGCGCGCGAGCGCAGCGCCGGCGCGTCGCCGGACGGGTTCGCCGGCGTCGCCGCGTGCCGCGCCCGCGCCGCCGCCGTGCTCGCCGAGCGCGCCGGCGCGACCGCCGGCGTCGGGTCGAACGTGACCCAGCCCCAGCCCGGGTAGAAGACCTCGACCCAGGAGTGCGCGTCGTAGTCGCGGACGACGTACTCGCCGGTCTTGGCGTCGATCGAGCCGGTCGTGAAGCCGCTCGAGACGCGCGCCGGCACGCCGCCCATCCGCAGCAGCAGCGCCATCGCGCCGGAGAAGTGCTGGCAGTAGCCCCGGCGGGCGTCGAACAGGAAGCCGGGCAGCGTGGCGGCCGCGCGCGGCGGCAGCTCGTCGTAGGCGTAGCCGCTCGCCAAGTGGGCGAGCACGCGCTGCACGAACGCCTCGGGCGTGCGCGTGCCCGCTCGCAGCCGCAGCGCCAGCCGGTAGACGCGGCCGAGTGGGCTCGCCGTCAGCACCTGCTCGGCGGCCGCGCCGCTGCGCGACGGCGGGCCGCCGATCAGCGGCGTGGCGGCGTCGCCGTAGGCCGGGAAGGTCATGCTGATGCGGCTCGCGCCGCGGACGCCCTCGATCGGCACCGCCAGCGAGCGGTAGGCGACGAGGTCGCTCGGGTACTCGCTGCCGGCGCGGGCGCGCTGGGCGGCGCTCGGACGCGGGTCGTAGACCGTCGCGGTGTAGGTGTCGCCGCGCTCGAGCGCGCGGCTGGGGACGAACGAGCCGTCGCCGGTGTCGAACGGCTCGACGCCGTGCAGGCGCACGTCGGTCGTCGTGCCCGAGCCGACGAACTGCGCGCTGCGCAGGTTGCGGATCGAGACGCGGATCGTCTGCGTGAAGCGCCGCGCACGCGCCGGATCGGCCGGGATCGACTCGTCGTCGCCGATCGGGTCGACGCCTTCGTACCAGCGCGTGCCGTCGAAGGCGTCGAGGTTCTCGGTCTTCCAGTAGGCGCCCGCGCTGGCCTTCACGCGCAGCAGCTCGCGCCCGTCGCGCGGCCACTGGAGCGGGCCGTAGCCGTGGTTCCAGTCGTAGCTGGTGCTTCTGGACGCCGACGCCCGGAAGGCCCAGGCCTCGTAGTTCCACCACGGCTGCGAGCCGTTCAGCGCCGGCGCCGCGATCAGCGCCAGCAGGACCGCCGCCAGCGCCAGCGCGAGCGCCGGGCCGGCGTCGGCGCGGTGCAGCGTCTCCAGCCGCAGGAAGGCCAGCACGAGCAGCGCGAAGACGGCGCCGCGGACGAGCTCGAGCCGGAAGTGGAGCGCGACGATCGGGACCGCGAAGACGATCGTCAGCGTCAGCAGCGCCGCGTACGGGTGGCCGCGGCGCGCCCGCCGCGGCCAGAAGGCCAGCAGCGCCGCGATCAGCACGAGCACGCTGCCGCCGCCGGCGATCACGAGCCGGATCCACGGGTCGATGCCGCCGTAGGGCATCCGCAGCCCGGGCAGGTCGCCGAGGCCGCGGTCGACGCCGCTCGCCAGCTCGCTCCAGCCGCTCGGCCGCAGCAGCGCCGCATGGGCGCCGCCGACCAGCAGCGCCGCCGCCAGCAGCGGCAGGACGGCGACGGCCGCCAGCAGCTGCCGCCGGCGGCCGCCGAGCCGGCCGATCGCCAGCAGCGCGAGCAGCGCCGCCAGCGCGACCGCCAGCAGCCGCGCGCCGCGGTCCGGCTCGGCCGGCCGCAGCAGCGCCAGCCAGTGCAGCGCGCTCCAGCCGGCGAGCGCCATGAAGCCGATCGCGCGCGCGGCCGCCGGCGGCAGCAGCAGCCGGCCGGCGGCCTCGCGGACAGGGGCCGCGGGCGCCGCCGGCGCGATCGCGCCGAGCCGGCCCGCGGCCGCCGTCATGCCGTTCCCTCCAGCGATGCCGCCGCGGCGGCGCCGGTGCGGCCGGAGCCGTAGGCGTGGCAGCCGGCGACCTCGAGCAGCGCGTGGCGCCCCGGCAGCGCGCCGGGTACGACGACGAGGCAGCCGCCGGGCGTGCGGCCGAGCCCGCGCGGCGCGCGGTCGACGATCCGCGCGGCGACGTAGACGATCAGCCCGCGCCGGTTCTGCGCCGCCGCCAGCGACGGTCCGGCGCTGTCGTCGAGCAGCGCCAGGCGCACGTGCGTGGCCGGCCAGCCGGCGAGGTCGCGGTCGATCGCGTTGGCGCGCCGGTCGCCGGGCAGCAGCAGGGCGCAGCCGCCGCGGCGGGCGAAGTGGACGGCCAGCGCGGCGGTCGCGCGCACGGCGCTGTCGAGCGCCTCGGGCGAGAGCGGCGCGCGCGGGTCGAGCACGACCAGCGGGCGCGAGTCGGCCTCCGCGACCAGCCGCCGCTCCATCAGCCCGGCGCCGCGCGCGAGCGACTGCCAGTGGATCCGCGAGGCCGGCGAGCCCTCGCGCATCGGCCGCAGGCCGTCGAGCTCGGTCTCCGCCGCGGCCAGCAGCGAGGCGCGCGCGTGCGCCGCCGTCGCGTCGCCGCCGCCGGCGGCGACGTTGACCGGCAGGATCCGCGGCAGCACCAGCACCTCGTCGCCGCTGGCGCCGGGCACGACGCGCTGGGCGAGCCCGAACGGGTCGCGCAGCACGAGCGCCGCCGGCGGCAGCCGCCGGCGGCCGCGGCGGCCGAACGTGACCTCGATCCGCGCGCGCGCCTCGCGGCGGCCCGCGCGCAGCCGCACCGGCTCGGTCAGCAGCGGCTCGTCGATCCAGCCGGGCGGCAGCGGCAGCAGGCCGCCGCGCGCCCGCAGCCGCACCTGCAGCGGCTCCCCCTCGATCACCGAGCGGGCCGTGATCTCGCGCTCGAGGCTGGCGCCGCGGCCGCCGATCCCGATCCAGGCGGCGGCGCCGGCGCCGAGCAGCAGCAGCGCCGCGCCGGTGACGTAGAGCGGCTCGGCGTCGAACGTGCCGGCGACGAGCAGCAACAGGATGCCGAGCGCGGCGCAGCCGAATGCCGAGCGCATGCGCGCGAGCCCCCTAGAGCGCGGGCACCGACGCGATCGCGGCGGCCACGATCTCCTCGCGCGTCGAGCCGGCGGCCTCCGGCGCGAGCATCAGCCGGTGCGAGAGCACGGCGCCGGCGAGCGCCTGCACGTCGTCGGGCAGCGCGTGGTCGCGGCCCTGGACCAGCGCCCGCGCCTTGGCGGCGCGCAGCAGCATCAGCCCGGCGCGCGGCGAGGCGCCCAGCTCCACGCGCGCGTCGTCGCGCGTGTGCCGCACCAGCGCGACGATGTAGTCGCGCAGCGCGCGCGAGGCGTGCACGCGGTGCGCCGCGTCGGCGGCGTCGACGACGTCGGCGCGGTCGACGACTGGGTTGAGCTCGCTGACGCGGTCGCCGGACTCGTGCTCGGCGAGCATGCCGGCCTCGGCGGCGGCGTCCGGGTAGCCGAGCGAGAGCCGCACCATGAAGCGGTCGACCTGCGCCTCGGGCAGCGGGTAGGTGCCCTCGTACTCGACGGGGTTCTGCGTCGCGAAGACCAGGAACGGCCGCGCCAGCTCGTGCGAGGTCGCGTCGATCGTGACGTGCCGCTCCTGCATGCACTCGAGCAGGCCGGACTGCGTCTTCGGCGAGGCGCGGTTGACCTCGTCGACCAGCACGACGTTCGCGAAGATCGGCCCCGGCCGGAACTCGAAGCGCCCCTCGCGCTGGTTGTAGACGTTGGTGCCGACGATGTCCGCCGGCAGCAGGTCGGCGGTGCACTGCACGCGCGCGAACTGGCAGTCGATCGAGCGCGACAGCGAGCGCGCGAGCGCGGTCTTGCCGACGCCCGGGTAGTCCTCGACGAGCACGTGGCCCTCGGCGAACAGCGCGACGATCACGCGCTCGAGCACGTCGTCGCGGACCTGCACGGCGCGGCGCACGTTCTCGGTCACGCGGCGGGCGACGGACACGGCCGCGTCGATCTGCGCCGGACCGAGCCCCTCCGGGACGGCTTCCTCGAGCGGTTCCATGTCAGGCGGGCACCTTGTCCTCTGATGATGAACGCTCGCTCAAGAGCGCCGCGAGGATCTCATGAGCCACCGCGGCCTTCGTCGCGCGCGGCACGTGCCGCTCTCCCCCGGCACTCAGCAGCCAGACCTCGTTGTCGGCGCTGTCGAAGCCGATCCCCGGCCGGCCGACGTCGTTGACGACGACGGCGTCGAGCCGCTTGCGCGCGAGCTTGGCGCGCCCGTACTCGAGCGCCCGCTCGCCGTGCTCGGCGGCGAAGCCGACCAGTAGCTGGCCGGGGCGGCGGCGGTCGGCGAGCAGCGAGAGCACGTCGGGTGTACGCGCCAGCCGCAGGTTCAGCTCGCCGCCCTGGACGTCCTTCTTGAGCTTGCCGGCCTGCGGCTCGGCCGGCGCGTAGTCGGCGACGGCGGCCGCCATCAGCAGCACGTCGCAGGCGTCGAAGCGCTCCAGGCAGGCGGCGGCGAGCTGCTCGGCCGTCTGCACGTCGACGTACTCGACGCCGGCTGGGCGCGGCACGGCGACGTTGGCGGCGACGACGGTGACGGCGGCGCCGCGGCGCGCGGCCTCGGCCGCCAGCGCCAGGCCCATCCGGCCCGACGAGCGGTTGCCGACGTAGCGGACGGCGTCGATCGGCTCGCGCGTGCCGCCGGCGCTGATCAGCACGCGCAGGCCGGCCATGCTGCGGTCCGGCGCCAGCGCCGCCTCGACGGCCGCCAGCAGCGCCGGCGGCTCGAGCAGGCGGCCGACGCCGAACTCGCCCGGCGAGCCGAGCGCGCCGACGCCGGGCTCGAGCACCTGCGCGCCGCGCGCGCGCAGCGTCGCCAGGTTGGCCTGGGTGGCGGCGTGCTCGTACATCGCGTCGTTCATCGCCGGCGCGACGAGCAGCGGCGCGCGGCAGGCCAACGCGGTCGCGGTCAGCAGGTTGTCGGCCAGGCCGGCGGCGAGCTTGGCCAGCGTGTGCGCGGTCGCCGGCGCGATCAGGTAGGCGTCGGCGCGCTCGGCCAGCGCCAGGTGCGAGAGCGGCGCGTGCGCCGGCGCCGGCTCGCCCGGGAAGGCGCCGCGCAGCGGGTCCGGCTCGTGCTCGTGCACGAGCACCGGCGCGCCGGTGATGCCGGCGAACGAGGCGCGGCCGACGAACGCCGTCGCCGCCTCGGTCTCGATCACGCGCACGCGATGGCCGGCCTTCGTGGCCAGGCGCGTCAGCTCGAGCGCCTTGTAGGCGGCGATCCCACCGCAGACGCCGAGCAACAGCCGGGGCATCGGCCCAGCCGCGTCAGCCGCGGTAGCGGTACGCGACCTTGCCGGTCGCGACTTCCTCGAGCGCGATCGTCAGGTAGTTCTTGGACGCGGTGTCGACCATCGGCGGCGGGAACTCCTCGAAGGTTCCCTCGCCGAGGTTGTGGTAATAGCTGTTGATCTGACGCGCCCGCTTGGCGGCGACGATCACGCTCGCGTAGGGCGAGTCGACGTGCTCCAGGAGGCGGTCAACGCGGGGAGAGATCACGCCGAGCAGTCTAGAGCCCGCCGAACGACGTCCTCCAGGTCTCGCGTCGCGTCGTCGAGCCGGTCGTTGTGGATCACATGCGGGAACTCCGCGCTCGCGGCGAGCTCGTCGCGCGCCGTCGCCAGGCGCGCCTGCACCTGCTCGGGCGAGTCGGTGCCGCGGCCGGCGAGCCGCCGCTTGAGCGTCTCCTCGGGCGGATGCGGCGGCGCGATGAAGATGCGGACGGCCTCGGGCATCGTGCGCGCGACCTGGCGCGCGCCCTGGACCTCGATCTCGAGCACGACCGACGCGCCGGCGGCGCGCCGGCGCTCGAGCTCCGAGCGCAGCGTGCCGTAGCGGCGGCCGGCGTAGTCCGCGTGCTCGACGAAGTCGTCCTCGCGCACGCGGCGGTCGAACTCGGCGTCCGACAGGAAGTGGTAGTCGACGCCGTCGCGCTCGCCTTCGCGGCGGCCGCGCGTCGTCGCCGACACGGCCAGCTCGAGCCCGGGAACGCGCTCGAGCAGGCTGCGGATGAGCGTCCCCTTGCCGACCCCCGAAGGGCCGGTGATGACGAACACTCGCCCTGGCACTGCGGCTAGCGCCGAAGCATGGAGACGAGCTCCGTGCGCTGGCGCTGCGAAAGGCCGCCGATGGTCTTCGACGGCGAGATCCGGCACAGCTGAAGCACCTTGTTGACCTTCACGCGCCCGTACTTGGGGACCGCAAGGAGCATGTCGAAGACCTTCGCGGTCTCGACGTACTCGGGCGGCTCGAGCAGCAGGTCGTGGATGCTGCGGCGGCCGGCCTTCAGATCGCGCTTGAGCTGCGCACGCGCGGTGCGAATCTCGTTCGCGCGCCGCAGCGCCTCCATCCGCTGGTCGAGGGAGCGCTCAGGAGCAGCCACGAGAGGCTTGGCGGGCGTCTTGGTCGCTGGCGGCATGGGCGGCGAGTCTACATCGCTGGCAGCGTGCGACAAGGGTCGAACCAGGGAATTCACCTGGACCTGAACTTGAGGTTCAGTGCCCTAAAGGGGACTTGACACTAAGTCGTCTCTTTGCAGGACTTTTGGACGCGTCGTCGGGCGCTCGAGAAGCGTCCAGACATGCTGTATGAAGGGCGATAGCCGGGGTCCCGAGCGGTCGCTCGGAGATGGGACGCGCCTACGCGCGCGGGCAGCAGATCTATGTGGAAGGTGAGCAGATCTTCTGCACGCCGGCCGAAGATCCGAAGCCGGGCGACGCGCCGTCGCGACGCGCCGCCCGGCGGAACTCGTTAGCCGGCGTTCGACCGTGCCGGGCCGGTCGTGCCGGCGGCGGCCGCGGCGGCGTGCAGCTCCTGCAGCGAGCGGACCGCCGGCGCGCCGCTGCGGGCCGCACCGATCGCCCGCGCGGCCGCCATGCCGCCGGTCAGCGTCGTAACGCAGGGAACGCCGCGCGCGACGGCGGCGCGGCGGATCTCGTAGCCGTCCGAGCGCGCCGCCGTGCCCGTCGGCGTGTTGATCACGAGGTCGACCTCGCCGCTCGTGATCAGGTCGACGACGTGCGGTGAGCCCTCCTGGATCTTGTGGATCGTCTCGGCCGGAATGCCCATCCGCTTGATCGCCGCGGCGGTGCCGGCGGTCGCCACGATGCGGAAGCCGAGGTCGTGCAGCAGCGCGGCGATGCCGACGGCGGCGGGCTTGTCGGCGTCGGTGACGGTCAGGAAGACCGTGCCGCGATCGGGCAGCCGCGTGCCGGCGGCGGCCTGGGCCTTCGCGAACGCGGTCGGGAAGTCCGCTGCGACGCCCATCACCTCACCGGTCGAGCGCATCTCCGGGCCTAGCAGCGCGTCGCTGCCCGAGAAGCGGTCGAACGGCATCACCGCCTCCTTGACCGAGACGTGCTCGGCCGAGGGCTCCGCCGGCAGCCCCATCGCCGCCAGCCGCTCGCCGAGCATCACGCGGCAGGCGACCTTGGCCAGCGGCACGCCGGTCGCCTTCGAGACGAACGGGACCGTGCGCGAGGCGCGCGGGTTGGCCTCGATCACGTAGAGGTCGTCGCCGTAGACGGCGTACTGGACGTTCATCAGGCCAACGACGCCGAGCGCCAGCGCCAGCGCCGTCGTCGCCTCGCGGATCTCCGCCAGCATGTCGGCGCCGAGCGAGTGCGGCGGCAGCACGCAGGCCGAGTCGCCGGAGTGGATGCCGGCCTCCTCGACGTGCTGCATGACGCCGCCGATCCAGACCTCCTCGCCGTCGCAGATCGCGTCGACGTCGACCTCGATCGCGTTCTCCAGGAAGCGGTCGAGGAAGATCTCCCCCCGCGGCCTGGTCCGCTCCAGGTAGTCGGCCAGCATCGCCGCGTCGTAGACCAGCTCCATCGCGCGGCCGCCGAGCACGTAGCTCGGCCGCACGAGCAGCGGGAAGCCGACGCGCGGCGCGGCGGCCAGCGCGCCGGCGGGCGAGTCGGCGAGCGCGTACGGCGGCGCCTTCAGGCCGAGCCGCTCGAGCAGCGCGCCGAAGCGGCCGCGGTCCTCGGCGAGGTCGATCGCCTCCGGCTGGGTGCCGAGCAGCGGCACGCCGGCGGCCTCCAGCCCGGCCGCCAGGCGCAGCGGCGTCTGGCCGCCGAACTGGACGATCACGCCCTCCGGCCGCTCGACGGCGACGATCGCCAGCACGTCCTCGAGCGTCAGCGGCTCGAAGTAGAGGCGGTCGGAGGTGTCGTAGTCGGTCGAGACGGTCTCCGGGTTGCAGTTGACCATCACCGCGTCGCGGCCGGACTCGCGCACGGTCATCGCCGCGTGCACGCAGCAGTAGTCGAACTCGATCCCCTGGCCGATCCGGTTCGGGCCCGAGCCGAGGATCATCACGCCGGCGCGCTCGCCGCGCCGCACCTCGCTCGCGTCGGCGCGCTCCCAGGCCGAGTAGAAGTACGGCGTCTCGGCCGCGAACTCGGCCGCGCAGGTGTCGACCGCCTTGTAGGTGCGGACGCCGTCGAAGGCCCGGTCGAGCCCGCGCAGCTCGCGCAGGAACCAGGCGTCGATGCCGGTCGCGGCGTGGATCTCGGCGTCGGCGACGCCGCGCCGCTGCAGCTCGCGCAGCACGTCGAAGCGATCGGCGCTGGGCCGCTCGAGCCGCGTCAGCAGCTCGGCGTCGCCGCCCGCCAGGTCCGGCTCGGCGTCGAGCTCGCGCGAGCGCATCGCCTTCGCGAACGCCTGCGCGAAGCTGCGCCCGATCGCCATCGCCTCGCCGACCGACTTCATGTGCGTCGAGAGCGTCGCGTCGACGCCCGGGAACTTCTCGAAGGCGAAGCGCGGCCACTTGACGACGACGTAGTCGAGCGTCGGCTCGAACGAGGCCGGCGTCGCTCGCGTGATGTCGTTCGGGATCTCGTCGAGCGTGTAGCCGACGGCCAGCCGCGCGGCGATCTTCGCGATCGGGAAGCCGGTCGCCTTCGAGGCCAGCGCGCTCGAGCGCGACACGCGCGGGTTCATCTCGATGACGACGATCTCCTCCGTCGCCGGATTGACGGCGAACTGGACGTTCGAGCCGCCGGTCTCGACGCCGACGGCGCGGATCACGGCGATCGCCTGGTCGCGCAGCTTCTGGTAGACGCGGTCCGGCAGCGTCTGCTGCGGCGCGACCGTGACGCTGTCGCCGGTATGCACGCCCATCGGGTCGACGTTCTCGATCGAGCAGACGATCACGACGTTGTCGGCGTGGTCGCGCATCACCTCGAGCTCGAACTCGCCCCAGCCGAGCACCGACTCGTCGATCAGGATCTGGCCGATCGGCGAGGCGTCCAGGCCGCGGCGGACGATCTCCTCGAACTCGGCCTCGCTGCGCGCGATGCCGCCGCCGCGGCCGCCGAGCGTGAAGGCCGGCCGGATGATCAGCGGCAGCCCGAACTCGGCCAGCGCGCCGCGCGCCTGCTCGGGCGTCGTCGCGATCGTGTTGCGCGCCGTCCGCAGCCCGGCCTCGCGCATCGTCGCGTCGAACAGCTCGCGGTCCTCGGCGCGGCAGATCGCGTCGTAGTCGGCCCCGATCAGCTCGACGCCGAGCCGCGCCAGCGTGCCGTCCTCGTGCAGCGCCTTGGCGAGGTTGAGCGCCGTCTGGCCGCCGAGCGTCGGCAGCAGCGCGTCCGGGTGCTCGCGCTCGATCACCTGCGTGACCGGGCCGGGCAGCAGCGGCTCGACGTAGGTGCGCGTCGCGAACTCCGGGTCGGTCATGATCGTCGCCGGGTTGGAGTTCACGAGCACGACCTCGTAGCCCTCCTCGAGCAGCACCTTGCAGGCCTGCGCGCCGGAGTAGTCGAACTCGGCCGCCTGGCCGATCACGATCGGCCCGGAGCCGAGCACGAGGATGCGGCGGATGTCGTCCCTACGCGGCACGGCCGGCCCCTCCCGCCTCGAAGAGAGCGATGAACTCGTCGAACAGGCCGAGCGAGTCGTTCGGCCCCGGCCCCGCCTCCGGGTGGTACTGGACGCAGCCGGCGGGCACGTCGAGCAGGCGGATGCCCTCGATCGTGTGGTCGTAGAGGTTGACGTGCGTCAGCTGCGCGGCGCCGAGCTCGGACTCGATCACCGCGCCCGCCGTGCCGGCGACCGCGAAGCCGTGGTTCTGGCTCGTGATCGCGATCCGGCCGGTCCGCAGGTCCTTGACCGGATGGTTGGCGCCGCGGTGCCCGAACGGCAGCTTGAAGGTCTCCAGGCCCGCCGCGCGCGAGAGCAGCTGATGGCCGAGGCAGATGCCGAAGACCGGCTTGCGCACGAGCAGCGCGCGGATGCTCTCGACGATGTAGCCGAGCGCGGCCGGGTCGCCGGGGCCGGGCACGAGGAAGAAGCCGTCCGGGTCGCGCGCCAGCAGCTCGTCGGCCGGCGTCGTGCAGGGGTAGATCTCGAGCGTCGCGCCGCGGCTCGTGAAGTTGCGGACGATCGAGCGCTTGATGCCGGTGTCGAGCGCGACGATCCGCGGTCCGCCGCCGCCCTGCGTCGGCTCGTAGACGCGCGGCGCGGCGATCGTCACCTCGCGCGCCAGGTCGCGGCCGACCATGCTCGGCTCGGCGGCGACGCGCTCGCGCGCCTCGCGCTCGCCGACCTCGGCCGCGAAGATGCCGCCGCGCATCGCGCCGGCGCTGCGGATGTGGCGGACCAGCGCGCGCGTGTCGACGCCGGCGATCGCCGGCACGCCGTGCTCGGCGAGCCAGCTCAGCCAGCCCTGCTCGGCGCTCGGCGCGTCGTCGTAGTCGACCGCCGAGCGCATGATCGCGCCGGCGGCGTGGATCCGGTCGGACTCCATCGCCGCGGCGCTGACGCCGTAGTTGCCGACGTGCGCCGTCGTGAAGGTGATGATCTGGCGCGCGAAGCTGGGGTCGGTCATCGACTCCTGGTAGCCCGACATGCCGGTCGTGAAGACGACCTCGCCGGTGGTCGAGCCGGGCGCGCCGACCGCCTCGCCGTCGAAGCGCGTGCCGTCCTCGAGCAGGACGTAGGCGCCGCTCACGAGGCGACCTCGAGCGCCGCCAGCGAGCGGTCGCGGAAGACGACGCCGCCGGCGGCGATCGTCGCCAGCACCTTGCCGTGCAGCCGCCGGCCGGCGAAGGCGCAGTTCTGCGCGCGGCTCTCGTAGCCGGCCTCGCCGACCTGCCAGGTCGCCTCGAGGTCGACGAGCACGAGGTCGGCGGCGCGGCCGACGCGCAGCTGCGGCGTCGCCAGGCCCATCAGCGCGGCGCCGGCGCTCAGCTTGGCGACGACCAGCGCCAGCGGCAGCACGCCCGGGCGCACCAGCTCGTCGTAGACGGCCGCGAAGGCCGTCTCGAGCCCGGTCGTGCCCATCGGCGCCTGCTCGAACGGCACCTCCTTCTCCTCGCGCGCGTGCGGCGCGTGGTCGGTCGCGATGCAGTCGATCGTGCCGTCGCGCAGGCCGGCGATCAGCGCCTGGCGGTCGGCGTCCGAGCGCAGCGGCGGGTTCATCTTCAGCCGCGTGTCGAGCCCGCGGGCGGCGCCGCCGGCGTCGCGCGGGCCGAGCAGCGCGGCGTCGGTCAGCGTCAGGTGGTGCGGGCTCGCCTCGCAGCTGATGCGGACGCCGCGCGCCTTCGCCTCGGCGACCGTCTCGACGGACTCGCGCGCGCTCAGGTGCTGGACGTGGATGACGCCGTCCTCGTAGCGCGCCAGCGCCGCGTCGCGGGCGATCATCGTCGACTCGGAGATCGACGGGATGCCGGCGAGCCCGAGCCGGGCCGACACCTCCCCCTCGTGCATCACGCCGTCGCCCGACAGCGTCGGGTCCTCCTCGTGCAGCGCGATCACGCCGCCGACCAGCTTCTGGTACTGCAGCGCCTTGCGCATGATGCCGGCGCGGTGGACCGGCTTGCCATCGTCGGTGAAGCCGAGCGCGCCGACCTCGCGCAGCTCGGCCATCTCGGTCAGCGCCTCGCCCGCCAGGCCGCGCGTGACCGAGGCCATGAAGCCGACGGGGACGCGCGCCTCGCGCCGCGCCAGCTCGCGCAGCGAGCGCAGGACGGAGGCGCTGTCGACGGTCGGGCTCGTGTTCGGCATCGCGACGACGGCGACGAAGCCGCCGGCCGCCGCCGAGCGCGTGCCGGACTCGATGTCCTCCTTGTGCTCCTGGCCGGGCACGCGCAGGTGCACGTGCGGGTCGACGAAGCCCGGGAACAGGTGGCGGCCGGCGCCGTCGAGCAGCTCGGCGCCGGCGGGCGCCGTGAGCGCGCCGGGCGCGCCCAGCTCGGCGATCTCGCCGCCGCGGATCAGCACGTCGTGGGGCGCGTCGATGCCGCTGCGCGGGTCGAGCACGTGCGCGCCGCGGATCAGCAGGTCGGCGGGCGCGATCGGTCGATGGTCGAGCATTCTGGTTCTCAGGCCGCCTGTGGCGTCGGGGTGGACACGCTGCCGGCCGGCGCCGTGCGCCCGGCCAGCAGCTCGTAGAGGACCGCCATGCGCACGACGACGCCGGCGGCGACCTGCTGGCCGATCACGGCCTGCGGCGAGTCGATCACCTCGGCGGCGAGCTCGACGCCGCGGTTGACCGGGCCGGGATGCATCAGCACCTGCGAGCGGCCGAGCCGGCGGCCGTCGATCTGGTACTGCGCGGCGTACTCGCGCAGCGACGGGACGAAGCTGTCGCTCATCCGCTCGTGCTGCATCCGCAGCGCGTAGACGACGTCCGCCTCGCCGACCTCGTCGAGCGTGTAGGCGACGTCGCAGCCGAGCACCTCGATGCCGCGCGGGATCAGCGTCGGCGGGCCGCAGACCGTCACGCGCGCGCCGAGCTTGGTGAAGGCCATCACGTCCGAGCGCGCCACGCGCGAGTGCAGGACGTCGCCGACGATCCAGATGTGCGCGCCGTCGAGCGCGCCGAGCCGCTCGCGCAGCGTGTAGACGTCGAGCAGCGCCTGCGTCGGGTGCTCGTGCTTGCCGTCGCCGGCGTTGACGACGCCGGCGGTCGTCCAGCCGGCGACCAGCTCGGCGGCGCCGACGTGCGGCGAGCGGATCACGATCAGGTCCGGCTGGTAGGCCGAGAGCGTCTGCACCGTGTCCTTGAGCGACTCGCCCTTCTCGACGCTGGAGCCGGAGGAGGCGAAGTTGATCACGTCGGCGCTGAGCGACTTGGCGGCCAGCTCGAAGCTCGAGCGCGTGCGCGTCGAGGCCTCGTAGAAGAGGTTCAGCACGCGCCGGCCGCGCAGCGCCGGGACCTTCTTGATCGCGCGCTCGGAGACCTCGGCGAAGCTCCTGGCGCGGTCGAGGATCGCCTCGATCTCACTGCGGTCGAGGTCGGCGATCGAGAGCAGATGACCCTTCATGCGACGACCTCCTCGGCGGCCGTGATCGTGACCTCGTCGACGCCGTCGAGCTCGGCGACGCGGACGTTGACGCGCTCGGCGCGCGCCGTCGGCAGGTTCTTGCCGACGTAGTCGGGGCGGATCGGCAGCTCGCGGTGGCCGCGGTCGGCGAGCACGGCCAGCTGCACGCGCGGCGGCCGGCCGTAGTCGAACAGCGCCTCGATCGCGGCGCGCACGGTGCGGCCCGTGTAGAGCACGTCGTCGACCAGCACGACCGTGTAGTCCTCGAGCCGGAAGCTCAGGTTGGTGGCGTGCAGCGCCGGGTCGACGCGGCGCGTGGCGACGTCGTCGCGGTAGAAGGAGATGTCGAGGTCGCCGAGCGGCACCTCGTTCGCCAGCAGGCCGCGCAGGCGCTTGGCGAGCACCGCCCCGCGCCGGTGGATCCCGACGAGCGCGACCGGACGGTCGGCGTTCTTCTCGACGATCTCGTGCGCGATCCGCACGAGCGTCCGCCTGATGTCGTCCTCGTCGAGGACGACCTTGCTGTCAGCAGTCATACGAGTCCTTCCTGGCCTCTCTGGACCGGGTTAAAGGGACGCCGGGACCGTAGCAGCGAACGGCGACGCGTTATGTCCCCGCGGCCTCGCCCCTGATCAGCTCGGGCGCGCCGCGCTCGGGGAACGGCACCTCGATCGCGTCGAAGTCGCGCGGCACGACCGTCGGCTCGAACACGGCGCGCGCCTCGTCGCGCACGTCGCGCGGGAAGTAGCGGGTCGAGAGATGCGTCAGCGCGAGCAGCTCGACGCCGGCGTCGGCGGCCGTCTGCGCCGCCTGGCGCGCGGTCGAGTGGCCGGTCTCGCGCGCGCGGGCGCGGTCGTCCTCGCAGAAGGTCGCCTCGTGCACGAGCAGCTGCGCGCCGTGCGCGTAGGCCTCGATCGTCTGGACCGGCGCGGTGTCGCCGCTGTAGACGATCCGCCGGCCCTGCCGCGTCGGCCCGACGACCTGCGACGGCTCGACGCCGTTGACCGGCTCGCCGCGCTGCAGGCGGCCGAAGTCCGGCCCCTCGGTGATGCCGAGCGCGCGCGCCGCCTCGACGTCGAAGCGGCCCGGGCGGTCGTCCTCGACGAACGCGAAGCCGAACGCCTCGACGCGGTGCTTGACCGGGAAGGCGGCGATCGAGTAGCCGTCGAAGCGCACGTCGGCGTGCGGCTCGAGCTCCGTCGCGTCGATCGCGTACGCGGTGCGGCCGATGATCGGCCGCAGCTGCCGCAGCAGCGCGTGCAGGCCGGCCGGGCCGTAGAGCCGCAGCGGCTGCTCGCGGCCGCGCAGGTCGAACGTCTTGACGATGCCGATCAGCCCGAGCCAGTGGTCCAGGTGCAGGTGCGTGATGAAGATCGCGTCCAGCTCGGGCAGGCCGACCGAGCGCAGCAGCTGCTGCTGCGTGCCCTCGCCGCAGTCGAGCAGGATGCGGTCGCCGCCCGCGCGCAGCAGCAGCGCGGGCAGGCCGCGACGCGGCGTCGGCACCGAGCCGGCGGTGCCGGCGAAGAAGAGCGAGAGGTCCATCTGCGCGCGGCGAGGCTAGTACACGCGCCGTGGCAGCCATCGCGCACGGGCGGTATCGTCGCGCTCGGCATGGATCTGCACCCCGGCGAGAAAGTCGTCCTCGAGGGCCACCCGTCCTGGCGCTCGACGCTCGGCTTCTACGCGCTCGGCCTGGTCGTCGCGATCGCCGTCGGCGCCGGCCTCGGCTTCGGCGTCAGCACGGCCGCCGGCATCGGCGCCGGCGTGGTCGTCCTGCTCGTCGTGCTGGCGATCGGCTACGTCAGGCGGATGGCGACGACCTACATGGTCAGCACGCAGCGGCTCTACATCCGCCGCGGGATCCTCTCCAAGCACGTCCAGCAGACGCGGATCGACCGCGTCCAGAACGTGAACACCGACCAGTCGCTCTGGCAGCGGCTGCTGGCGATCGGCACCGTCGACTTCGACACCGCCGGCACCGACGACTCGGAGTTCAGGTTCGTCGGCATCGGCAGCCCGCAGAAGGTCGTCGGCGCGGTCGACCTGGCCCAGCACGCGGCCGCGTCGAGCGACGCGACGAGCGCGCGCCCGTAGCGCTCAGCCGGCCGCCGCAAACGACTGCGTGCGGATCACCGGCTCGCCGGCGGTGTCCGAGGCGTCGAGGTCGACCGTGGCGACGATCGCCCAGTCGTGGTTGCCGTCGGGGTCCTCGATCACCTGGCGCGCCGTCCAGCGGCGGTCGTCGCCGCGGTCGAGCAGCAGCAGCTGCGGCGAGCGGCCGGCCGGGCCGGCGTCGATCGCGTCGTACTCGTCCCAGTAGGCGCCGAGCGCCTGCTCCCAGGCCGCCGCGGTCATCGCGACGCGGCCGGAGCCCTCGCTGAGCGCCGCGGCGGCGGCCTCGAGCTGGCCGAGCTCGGCGTAGCGGTCGCGCGCGGCGAGCTGGACGCGCTGGAACATCGCGTTGCGGACCATCACGGCGAAGGCGCGCTCGTTGGCGCTGATCGGTCGCGGCGGCGCCTGCGGCTCGCCGGCCGCGGCGGCCGCGGCCGCGCGCGCGACCGACTCGGGGTCGGTCAGCGCCTCCCACTCGTCGAGCAGGCTGGAGTCGGTCTGGCGGACGGTCTCGCCGAGCCATTCGACGATGTCGTCGAGCTCGTCCGTCTTGACGCGCTCGGGCACCGTCTGGCGCAGCGCCCGGTAGGCGTCGCTGAGGTAGCGCAGCACCAGGCCCTCCGAGCGCGCGACGCCGTAGTAGGCGACGAACTCGTTGAACGAGCGGCCCCACTCGTACATGTCGCGCACCACCGACTTCGGCGACAGGTCGCTCTCGAGCACCCACGGATGCGTCTCGCGGTAGCCGGCCAGCGCACGCTCGAGCCCCTCGGCGAGCGGCCGCGGGTAGCTGACCTGCTCGAGCAGCTGCATCCGCTCCTCGTACTCGATGCCGTCGGCCTTCATCTGCGCGACGGCCTCGGCGCGCGCCTTCGAGGCCTGCGCCATCAGCACCGGGAAGGGGTCGTCGAGGATCGACTCGACGACCGAGAGCACGTCGAGCGCGTAGCTCTCTGACTCGGGGTCGAGCAGGTCGAAGGCCAGCAGCGCGAACGAGGCCAGCGGCTGGTTGAGCGCGAAGTCGTCCTGCAGCGCCGGCGCCAGCTGCAGCGTGCGCCCGTACTGGTCGGGCTCGGACAGCAGCTCCAGCACGCCCGAGGCCAGCAGCTCCTCGCTGAGCGACGCGGCCTGCTCAGAGAGCCGGCGCCGGCCGCGCTCGTCCTCGTGGTTGTCCTCCATCAGCGCGCGCAGCGTCGCGACCGGGTCGGCGCGCTGGTTGATGACGTTGAGGATCATCGCGTGGTTGACGCGCATGCGCGAGACGAGCGCCTCAGGCTTGGCGTTGCGCAGCCGGTCGTAGGTCTCCTCGGTCCAGCCGACGACGCCCTCCGGCGCCTTCTTGCGCTGGATCTTGCGCAGCTTCTTCGGGTCGTCGCCGGCCTTGGCGACGGCGCGCGCGTTCTCGATCGTGTGCTCGGGCGCCTGCACGACGACGTAGCCGGAGCTGTCGAAGCCGGCGCGCCCCGCGCGGCCCGCGATCTGGTGGAACTCGCGCGCCTTCAGCAGCCGGTGGTTGGTGCCGTCGAACTTCGCCAGGCCGGTGAAGATGACCGTGCGGATCGGCACGTTGATGCCGACGCCGAGCGTGTCGGTGCCGCAGATCACCTTCAGCAGCCCGGTCTGCGCGAGCTGCTCGACGAGCCGCCGGTAGCGCGGCAGCATGCCGGCGTGGTGCACGCCGATGCCGTTGCGCACCAGCTTCGAGAGCGTCTTGCCGAAGCCGGCGGTGAAGCGGAAGCCGCCGATCGCCTCGGCGATCGCGTCGCGCTCGGAGCGTGTGCAGAGCTTCGCCGAGGACAGCGACTGGGCGCGCTCGAGCGCCGAGGCCTGCGTGAAGTGGACGACGTAGATCGGCGCCTGGTCGACGCGCACCAGCTCATCGAGCAGCTCGTGCAGCGGCTCGATCGACCAGGAGAAGAGCAGCGGCACGGGGCGCTCGGCGTCGTCGACGAGCGCCGTCTCGCGGCCGGTCCGGCGCGTCAGGTCCTCGCGCAGCGAGCTGACGTCGCCGAGCGTCGCCGACATCAGCAGGAACTGCGCCTGCGGCAGCGCCAGCAGCGGGACCTGCCAGGCCCAGCCGCGCTCCGGCTCGGCGTAGTAGTGGAACTCGTCCATCACGACCTGGCCGACGTCGGCGTCGACGCCCTCGCGCAGCGCGATGTTGGCCAGCACCTCGGCCGTGCAACAGATGATCGGCGCGCCGCTGTTGACCGCCGCGTCGCCCGTGAGCATGCCGACGTTCTCGGCGCCGAAGATCGCGCAGAGGGCGAAGAACTTCTCCGAGACGAGCGCCTTGATCGGCGCCGTGTAGTACGTCGTCCTGCCGTCGGCGAGCGCCGCGAAGTGCGCGGCGACGGCGACGGTCGACTTCCCGGAGCCCGTCGGCGTCGCGAGGATCACGTTGTTGCCGCTGAACAGCTCGATCGACGCCTCCTCCTGGTGCGGGTAGAGGCTGATCCCCTGCTCCTCGCTCCAGGCGACGAACGCCTCGTAGACGGCGTCGGCGGTCGGCTCGCGCGGGATGGCGTCGACGAGGCTCACGACGAGAGTATGCCGGGCGGATCGGGCGGCACGCCGATCGGGCGAGTGGTACGTCGACGGCGGCCCCAGAAGCAGGAAAGGCCCGCGTCGTCGGCAGGCCTTTCGTGTGTGACGCGCCCGGCAGGATTCGAACCTGCGACCTCGCGCTCCGGAGGCGCGCGCTCTATCCACTGAGCTACGGGCGCCTGGGACAGGCAGTGCAGCTTAGCCGGGTTCGCGCCGGGATCGCGAATCTCGCCCCGGCGGCGTCGCGGCCGCGCTCGACGGCGACCGCCGTGACGCGCTAGGCGGCGTCCTTGGATCCGGCGCCGCGCGCGAAGCGGCCGGCGTGGAAGTCGGCGTAGGTCTTCGCGGCCTCCGGGCTCATGCCCGTGAGCCTGGCGACGTGACGGGCTGCGGCGGCGCTGCCAAGCGCCTCGTCGTCGGGATCCGTCCCGTGCTCGTCGCGATCACATGTATCCGTCATGTGGACACCCTAGGCGACCGGTCGGCGGAATCGCAAGTGAGATTCTGCGCAAGCGACAGATGTCGGAGCGACGAGTTCCGTCCGTCGACATCCGTACGGTGAGTCGCGTGGCCGCGCTGACGATCTGTCCGAGGTGCGGGTCCGAGTTCCTGCAGCCGCTGCGCTGCGAGGCCAAGGGCTCTGACGTCATGCTGGTCGAGCTGCGCTGCTCGGACTGCATGCTCTGGCTGCAGGCGCCGCACACGCGCGCCGACATGCGCGAGCTGGACCGCCGTCAGGCGGCCTGGCGCAAGGCGATCCTGGTCGCCTACGAGCGCGCCGTGACCGAGAGCATGGAGGCGCTGGCCGAGACGCTGAGCGCCGCGCTCGCGCGGGACCTCGTCGGCGCCGACGACTTCGCGCTGCGCCGCGCCGCGTAGCGGCTCGCAAGGCCCACGACGCACACCCGCGGCGTTCGGGCGGTGTGCGAGCGCGGCGTCGCGCCCGCGCGACGCGAAGGGCGCGGGGCGGCGGCGCCCGCGCCCCTGCGTTCCCCCCCCCCTCAGCCGCCGGCGACCGCCGGCAGGATCGTGATCTCGTCGCCGTCGGCGACGGGCGTCGCGAGGCCGTCGAGGAAGCGGACGTCCTCGCCCTTCAGGTAGACGTTGACGAAGCGCCGCAGCTCGCCGCCCTCGTCGGCGAGCCGCTCGCGCAGCTCGGCGTGCCGCTCGTAGAGCTTGGCGAGCGCGTCGCCGACGCTGCCGGCGTCCTGCACCGTCACGGCGCTCTCTCCCGCCGCCGCGTCGCGCAGCTGCGCCGGCAGCTTGATCGTGATCGCCATCAGGCCGCCGCTCCCGCGTACGCGAAGCGGGCGTCGAACTCGTCCAGCGAGGCGTCGATCTCGGTCGTCTCGAACGAGCCGCGGACGGCGTCGAGCGTCTTCAGGCCGTCGCCCGTCACGAGCGCGACGACGCGCTCGTCGCGATCGATGTCGCCGCGCTCGGCGAGCTTGGCGAGCGTCGCGATCGTGACGCCGCCGGCCGCCTCGGTGAAGATGCCGGTCGTGTGCGCGAGCAGCTTGATGCCGGCGCGGATCTCGTCGTCGCTGACCGCGTCGACGCCGCCGCCGGTGCGGCGCGCCAGCTCGATCGCGTAGGGGCCGTCGGCCGGGTTGCCGATCGCCAGCGACTTGGCGATCGTCTTCGGCTTGACCGGCCGGCAGACCTCCTCGCCGGCGGCGTAGGCGGTCGCGACCGGCGAGCAGCCCTCGGCCTGCGCGCCGTTCATGATCGGCAGGCGGCCCTCGACCAGCCCGGCGTCGATGAACTCCTGGAAGCCGCGCGCGACCTTCGTGAACTGCGAGCCGGAGGCAATCGGCCCGACGACCCGGTCCGGCAGCTCCCAGCCGAGCTGCTCGGCCGTCTCGAAGGCGAGCGTCTTCGAGCCCTCGGCGTAGTACGGCCGCAGGTTGATGTTCACGAAGGCCCAGCTCGGGCGCTCGCCGGAGACCTCGGTGCAGAGCCGGTTGACGTCGTCGTAGTTGCCGCGGATCGCGACGATCTGCGCGCCGTAGGAGCCGGTCGCGAGCACCTTCTGCTCCTCCAGGTCGTGCGGGATCAGCACGTAGGCGGGCAGTCCGGCGGCGGCCGCGTGCGCGGCGACGGCGTTCGCGAGATTGCCGGTCGAGGCACAGGCGAGCGTGTCGAAGCCGAGCTCGAGCGCACGAGCGAGCGCGACCGAGACGACGCGGTCCTTGAACGAGTGCGTCGGGTTGGCCGTCTCGTTCTTGATGTAGAGCTCGCGGATGCCGAGCCGCTCGGCGAGCCGGTCGGCCTTGACCAGCGGCGTCCAGCCGGTCGGCAGCGCCGAGCGCGCCGGGCCGGTCAGCGGCAGGAAGTCCGCGTAGCGCCAGATCGTGTGCGGACCGGCCTGGATCCGCCGCTTGAGCGCGGCGGGATCCTCATCCGGACGCGAGTAGGCCACCTCGAGCGGACCGAAGCAGCGCTCGCAGACGAAGCGCGCCTCGAGCGGGTAGGTGGTCGAGCACTCCTTGCACTTCAGGGCATCTGCCGGCATGTGGTCTTCCCTTCGCCCCGGGCCTGCGGCGAAGAGGCGACTCGGATCGAAGACCGGGGAGCCCTGCACCGCATCTCCCAGGCTGTTCGTCTTTGGAGCCTGATGGAATTGCCACCTTGTCCCGGCGTGCGACCGGGACAGGTTGGCGGGGCTTCATTGGGCCAATCCCTCCACCCCTCTGGATGCGTCCAGCTATCTGTTCGGAAGCGTAGCGAACGCTGGGCATCGGCGGGCCGGCGAAGTATCATCAGCGCCGATGACGCCCGTGCCCGCGACCGCCGACGAGCCCCTCAGTCCTCGTCATGCCGAGCCTGCCCCGCAGCCCGTTCGGTCGTCGCTCCGCGCGCGCCGTCGTTGACGGCCCCCAGGACGTCCTCGAGCCGCACGTCGAGGTCGTCGAGGCCCTCGATCTCCGCTGGATCAACATCGAGCGGCCGACGGCCGCCGACTACGCCTGGCTGGAGGACCACTTCGCGTTCCACTCGCTGGACTACGAGGACGTCCGCTCGCGCAACCAGCGCCCGAAGGTCGACGAGTACGACGACTACCTGTTCATCGTCCTGCACTTCCCGCGCTACGACAAGAAGGTCGCGCGCCTGAACGCCGCCGAGGTCGACATCTTCGTCGGCCCGGACTTCCTGATCACGCTGCCGAACGAGCCGCTGCAGCCGATCGAGTACCTGTTCGAGCGCTGCCGCACGAACGAGGCCGAGCGCGAGAGCCTGTTCTCCAAAGGCCCCGGCTTCCTGCTCTACAAGATCGTCGACGACCTCGTCGACTCGTCCTTCCCGATGCTCGCGAAGATGGGCAACAAGCTCGAGCGGATCGAGGAGGACATCTTCGAGGGCCTCGGCGACGACGTCGTGCGCGACATCTCCAACGTCAAGCAGGAGATCATCAACTTCCGCAAGGTCGTCCGACCGCAGCGCGCCGCCTTCCGCGACCTCGAGCGCAACAAGGCGCGCTACATCGCGGAGGACCTGGACATCTACTTCGACGACGTGATCGACGCCTCCGAGCGGATCTGGGACCTGCTGGAGAACTACAAGGAGGTCATCGAAGGTCTCGAGGCGACGAACGAGTCGGCGATCGCCCATCGTGCGAACGAGACCTTCCGCGTGCTGACGGCGATCACCGTGATCTTCCTGCCGCTGACGCTGATCGCGAGCGTCTGGGGCATGAACGTGAAGGTCCCCGGCGAGGGCTCGATCCACGCCTTCTGGATCGTCATGCTCGTGATGGCCGGCGTGCTGACCGGCGTCGCGCTGTTCTTCCGCCGGCGGGGCTGGCTCTGATGCGCTCGCCCGAGCGCGCGGTCGCGGCGCTGCGCGCGCCGGCGGCCGCCAAGCGCATGCTCGTGATCGTCAACCCGTACGCGACGACGATGTCCGAGAAGCTGCGCCACCTCGTCGTCTACGCGCTGCAGGGCCGCTACGACGTCGACGCCGTCGACACGCAGCGGCGCGGGCACGCGATCGAGCTCTGCCGCGAGGCCGCCCAGGAGGGCTACGACGTCGTCGTCGCCTTCGGCGGCGACGGCACGGTCAACGAGGCCGCCAACGGGCTCGTCGGCTCGGCGACCGTGCTGACGGCGCTGCCCGGCGGCTCGAACAACGTCTTCGCGAAGCTGCTCGGGATCCCGGCGGACGTCGTCGACGCGACCGAGCACCTGCTCGCGCTGGCCGACGACTGGCAGCCGCGGAAGGTCGACCTCGGCGTCGTCAACGGCCGCTACTTCACGTTCGCGGCCGGCATGGGCCTGGACGCCGCGGTGGTCGAGCGCGTCGACGCGCACCCGAAGCTGAAGTCGCGCTTCGGCCCCGCGTACTACATCGAGTCCGCCGTCGCGACCTTCGTCTCCCAGTACGCGCTGCGGCCGCCGCGGATCAGCGTCGAGGTCGGCGGCCAGCGGCTCGACGGCGTCAGCGCCTTCTTCCAGAACGCCCCGCACTACACCTACATCGGCGCGCGCCCGGTCACGCTGGCCGCCGCCGGCGCACTCGACAGCGGCACGCTCGCCGGGCTGCTGCTGCGGCGCGCCCGCGCCTACGACACGCCGTCGGTGACGCTGCGCGCGCTGCTCGGGCCCGAGCGCGTCGCCCGGCACGGCAGCATCGCGACCTTCCCGCCGTTCACGACGGCGCTGCTGCGCTCGACGGACGGGCGGCCGGTGCCGCTGCACGTCGACGGCGATCACATCGGCGACGAGCTCGAGGCGCGCCTGGGCATCGTCCCGGGTGCGCTGAGCGTGATCGCCTAGGCGCCGGCGGGCGTGACGCGGTAGGCGTCGAAGACCGAGTCGATCGCGCGCAGGCGCGAGATCGCGGTCTTCAGCGCCTGCGTGTCGCCGACCTCGATCACGAAGCGGTTGCGGGTCATCGGCGTCTGCACGAGGCAGCGCGCCTCGACGATGTTGATCCCCGCCTCGGCGAACGTGCGCGAGAGGTCCTCGAGCAGGCGCTGGCGATCCCAGGCGTCGACCTGGATCTCGACCTTGAAGCCGGTCTCGTTGTCGCCCTCCCAGGAGACGGGGACGAAGCGCTCCGGGTCCTTCTTCAGCGCCGCGACGTTCGGGCAGTCGCCGCGGTGGATCGTGATGCCGCGCCCGAGCGAGACGTAGCCGACGATCGGGTCGCCGGAGACCGGCCGGCAGCACTTGGCCAGGCGCAGCGGGACGTCGGCGACGCCCTCGACCTGGATGCCGAACTTGGCGGCGGTCCCGTCCGGGCGCCGCAGCGCCGGCGCCTTGCGCTTCTCCAGCAGCAGGTCCTCGCCGGGGCTCGGCTCCTCGACCCCCGCCTCGCCCTGCTTGAGGCGCTGCATGACCTTGTTGACGACGACCTTCGGCGAGACCTTGCCGGCGCCGAGCGCGATGTAGAAGTCGTCGCCCTTGCGGAAGCCGAACTCGCGGATCACGTCCGCCAGCAGCGGCGAGCCGGTCAGCTTCTGCGCCGGCAGGCCGGCCTTGTGCAGGTGCTCCTGCAGCAGCTCGCGGCCGGCGTGCTCAGAGTCCTCGCGCGACTCGGCCTTGAACCAGGCCTTGATCTTGTTGCGCGCGCGCGTCGTCTTGACGAGCGAGAGCCAGTCGCGCGACGGCCCGCGCTCGCGCTTGGACGTGAGGATCTCGACGATGTCGCCCGACTGCAGCTCGTAGTGCAGCGGCACGATCTTGCTGTTCACGCGCGCGCCGACGCAGCGGTGGCCGACGTCGGTGTGGATCTCGTAGGCGAAGTCCAGCGGCGTCGCCCCGACGGCGAGCGACTTGACCTCGCCCTTGGGTGTGAAGACGAAGACCTCGTCCTCGATCAGCTCGCCGCGCAGCTGGTCGGTGAACTCAGTCGGGTCGTCGGGGTCCTGCTGCCAGTCGACGAGCGACTTGAGCCACTTCAGCTTGGCGTCGGTCGGGTCCAGCCGCGCCTGCGTCGTGCCCTCCTTGTAGCGCCAGTGCGCGGCGACGCCGTACTCGGCCGTCTCGTGCATCCCGCGCGTGCGGATCTGGATCTCCAGCGGCCGCCCCTCGGGCCCGATCACCGTCGTGTGCAGCGCCTGGTACATGTTGAACTTCGGCATCGCCACCATGTCCTTGAAGCGGCCGGGAAGCGGCTTCCAGAGCGAGTGGATGACGCCGACGGCGCCGTAGCAGTCCTTGACGGAGTCGACGATGACGCGCATGGCCGTGAGGTCGTAGATCTCGTTGAACTCGCGGCCCTTCTTGGTCATCTTCGTGTAGATCGAGTAGAAGTGCTTGGCGCGCCCGGAGATCTCCGAGGCGATGCCGAGCGCCTCCAGCTCGCGCGCGAGATAGCCGCCGGCGGCGGCGACATAGCGCTCGCGGTCGTCGCGCTGCTGGTTGACCAGGCCCTTGATGTCCTGGTACTTGCGCGGGTGCAGCGTCGCGAACGCGAGGTCCTCGAGCTCCCACTTGATCGCGTGGATGCCGAGCCGGTGCGCGAGCGGCGCGTAGATCTCGAGCGTCTCCTTGGCCTTCTCGATCTGCTTCTGCTTGGGCATCACGCCGAGCGTGCGCATGTTGTGCAGGCGATCGGCCAGCTTGATCAGGATGACCCGGATGTCCGTGGCCATCGCGACCATCATCTTGCGGTAGTTCTCGGCCTGCGCCTCGTCGCGCGACTGGAACGTGATCCCGGTCAGCTTGGTCACGCCGTCGACGAGACCGGCGATCTGCTCGCCGAAGCCGGCGCGCACCTCGTCCAGGCTCGCCGTCGTGTCCTCGACGGTGTCGTGCAGCAGCGCCGCGCAGAGCGTCTCGGTGTCCAGCCGCAGGCCGGCGCAGATCTTCGCGACGCCGACCGGGTGGACGATGAACTCCTCGCCGGAGACGCGCCGCTGGTCGGCGTGGTGCTCGCAGGCGAAGGTGAAGGCGCGGACGACGGCGTCGCGATCGATCGGCTCGGCGACCTCGTCGGCGTGCTCGGAGACGATCGCGAACAGGTCGGCCAGCAGGTCCTGCTCGAGCAGCGTCAGCTCGGCGGCGCGCTCGCCGGCGGGCAGGTCGGCCGCGGCGCCGGCGGCGTCCGTGCGGTCGATCGCGCGCGACGTGACGGTGACGACGGCCTCGGGCGGCGCCGCCGCTGCCGCGGGGCGCGCGCCGTCGTTCGCGGCTCCGCCGTTCAGGCCGCCGCTCGCGTCATGTCGCTGCTTGTCAGGAATCGCCGTCCGTCCTCGAGCCGTCGCTGATACGCCCGGTAGGCGGCCGATCGCTCGAGCGCCGTCCGCCGCGGGCTCTCGGTCACCGTGAGCGCCAGGGACTCCTCGCCGCGGGCGACGAGGCCCAGCTCGGTGAGGACCCGCACGAGGCGGCCCGCGAGCGCCGCGGACCTCGGCTGCGGCCCCTCGCCCCGGAGCAGCGTCTCGCACGCCTCGCCGCCGGCCGTTCCGGCCGCGCGCAGCGCGCGGTAGGTGGCGGTCAGCGGCTCGCGCAGGGCGAAGTCCCATTCGTGTATGTGCCGAGAGAAGTCTAGTTCAGCCGTGCCCCAGGCCAGGTGGATCCAGCCGTACCCCGGCACCTGTGCGGGCAGCCCGCGGGCGGGCGGGTCGATCGCGACGACGTGGACGAACGGCGCGGCCAGCGCGGGATCGTCCTCGAGCGCCGCCCACGAGGCGAGCGCGAAGCCGCCGACGCGGCCGCCGAGCGCGCGGACGCGCGCCGGGGCGTGCGCGGCGAGCGCCAGCACCGGCTCGCCGCCGGCGACGAGGTCGCCGAGCAGGCCGGCGATGCCGCCGCCGCGGGCGTCGCGCAGCGCGCGGGCGGCGCCCGGCAGGCTCGCCACGGTCTCGGCCGCCGCGGCGGCGAGCGGTGCGGTGCGGGCGGCGGTGGGTGCCGGCCCTGTGGCGAGGACGTCGGTGCGCACGTCCGCCGCCGCGGCGAAGGCGTCGAGGTCGCGCGTGAGCTCGCGCGCGACGCCGTCGGCGAAGCTCGCCGGCTCGCCGAGCAGCTCGATCGCCGGCGGCGCCGACGGCTGCGCGTGGCGCAGCACCAGCCGCGGCGAGACCGCGCCGTTGTAGCGGTCGACCTCCAGCCGCACGGCGGCGTCGGCCGGCACGCCCGGCTCGACCGGCAGGCTGGCGCCGGCGCCGAAGGCGACGCAGCGCGAGCGCGCGCCGCCCGCCTCGAGCGCGAAGGCGACGTGGCGGCCCTCGCCGAGCGGCTTCGGGTCGGCCAGGCCGCAGGCCGGCACGAGCAGCGTCACGCGCGGGTTGGCCATGCCGAACGGCGCCAGCGACTCGATCTCCTCGGCCAGGCCGAGCGTCAGCGCGTCGCCCTGCGCGACGGCGTCGATCCGCACGCTCGGGCGCAGATCCTCGGGTGCCAGCACGGCCTGCGCGTGCTCGACGAAGGCGGCGCGGAAGCTCGCCACGCGGTCGCGCCGGATCGTCACGCCCGCGGCCGCGCGGTGGCCGCCGTAGCGCAGCAGCTGCGCGCCGGCGGCGTGCAGGCCGCCGAGCAGGTCGAAGGCCGGGATCGAGCGTCCGGAGCCGGTCCCCTCCTCGCCCTCGAGCGCGATCAGGATCGTCGGGCGGTGGTGGCGCTCGGCGATCCGCGCGGCGACGATGCCGATCACGCCCGGATGCCAGTCCTCGGCGGCGAGCACGTACGCGGGCGCGGGGCCCTGCTCGCTGACGAGCGCCTCGGCGGCGATCCGGATCCGCGTCTCGACGTCGCGCCGTTCGGCGTTGACGGCGTCCAGCTCGGCGGCGACGGCGCGGGCGCGGTCGCGGTCCTCGGTCAGCAGCAGCTCGAGCCCGGCGTCGGCGCGATAGAGGCGGCCGGCGGCGTTCAGGCGCGGGCCGAGCCGGAAGCCGATCGCGCCCTCGTCGAGCGCGCTCGGGTCGACGCGGGCGACGTCCATCAGCGCGCGCAGCCCGACCTTGCGCGTGCCGGCGAGCGCGCGCAGCCCGGCGCGCACGAGCCGCCGGTTCTCGTCGCGCAGCGGCACGACGTCCGCCACCGTCGCCAGCGCGACCAGGTCGAGATCCTCGTCGGCGGCGCTCGGGTCCTCCCCGGCCGCCTGCAGCAGCGCCTGCGCCAGCTTGTGCGCGACGCCGGCGGCGCACAGCTCCGGGCACGGATAGCCGGCGATGCCGGGATGCACGATCGGCGCGTCGGGCAGCACGCCGTCGGCGCGTGGGCTGTGGTGGTCGGTGACGATCACGTCGAGGCCGAGCGAGCGCGCCAGCGCGACCTCCTCGACCGCCGTGATCGCGCAGTCGACCGTGACCAGCAGGTCGGTGCCGCGCGCGGCCAGCCGCTCGACCGTCGCCGCCGCCAGCCCGTAGCCGTCGTCGATCCGGCTCGGCAGGTACCAGTCGACGTCGGCGCCGAGCGTGCGCAGCGCGCGCACGAGCACGGCGGTCGAGCAGATGCCGTCGACGTCGTAGTCGCCGTGGACCGTGATCCGCGAGCGCCGGCCGACGTGGCCGAGGATCAGCGCCGCCGCCTCCGCCAGCCCCGGGAACGCGCTCAGCGGGTGGGTCCGGTCGGCGGCCAGGAAGGCGCGCGCCGCGTCCGCGTCGCCGAGCCCGCGCCGCACGAGCACCTGCGCCAGCACGTGGCTGCAGCCGAGCGTCGCCGCGAGCCGCTCGGCGGCGGCGAAGTCGTACGGCGCGACGGCGAGCGCGGCATCCACGCGAGCCAACGCTAGGCGCCGGCCAGGACGGAACCGCGGGCGCCGGGTCGCGGCCGAGCCCGGGGCTCGGCCGCGCGTGGGCGGCTCAGGCCAGCCCGGTGTGCTGCGCCTGCTGCTGGCGGATCTCGCGAACGCCGAGCAGCCAGCTGGCGCCGAGGCCGATCACGGCCCCGGGAATCGCCTCGAGGGCGGTCAGCAGGTCGGTGTCGTGACGGCCCGGGATCGACCCGACGTGGATGATCAGCCCGATGATGATCGTGCCGAGCAGCGCGCCGACGAACGCGCCGACGATGCCGCCGTAGAAGTTGTCGGGCAGCCAGACGGTGAAGTGCCAGATGGCAAGTCCGACCATGACCCAGACGAGCATGCCCATCAGCGCGGCCTCCCGTGACGGCGATTGCGTGGCTTGCGCTCCTTCGGAGCGTCCGAGGTGGCGTCGTCGCCGCTCCGCGGCGAGCTGCCGGTGCCGTCGTCCTGGCCGCCCTGCGGGCGCGCCGGCGGCGGCGGTGTCGCGACGCCGCTGCCGGCGGCGCGCGAGCGGGCGCGACGGCCGCCGAGCGGGCGACCGCCGGAGCCGGCGCCCGACGACGGCGCGGAGTGCCGCTCGTCGACCCCGAGGTCGCGCACCATCTCGGCGAACTCCGCCTGCGAGACCTCGGCGCCGGCCGGCGTCGAGACGTTGCGCCGGCGCTTGCTGTCCTTCGGCGCGATGTCGACCGGGCCGCCCTGGGCGACCGTCGCGTACGCGGGCACGTGCCCGAGCAGCTCGGTGATCCGCTTCGTGCGGGCGCGGAAGGCCGGCTCGCGCTCCTTCCAGTGCACCAGCACCGGCGTGGCGATGAAGATCGACGAGTACGCGCCGGAGGCGACGCCGATCAGCAGCGCGAAGGCGAAGTCCTGCAGCGTCTCGCCGCCGAAGATCAGCAGCGACAGGATCGGCAGCAGCGTGCAGAAGCTGGTCGCCAGCGAGCGCGTGATGACCTCGGACATCGCCCGGTTGACGATCTGCGAGAAGGCGGCGCTCGGCATCCGCGGGATGTTCTCTCTGACGCGGTCGAACACGATGATCGTGTCGTAGAGCGAGTAGCCCAGGATGGTCAGAAGCGCCGCGACCGTCGACGTCGTCACCTCCCGGCCGACCAGGGCGTAGACGCCGGAGACGATCAGCACGTCGTGCATCAGCGCGATCAGCACCGGCACCGCGAACTTCCACTCGAAGCGCAGGGCTATGTAGATCGAGATGATGATCAGCGAGGCGATGATCGCGATCACGGCCGAGTTGGCGACGGTCTTGCCGAAGCTCGGACCGATCGAGTCCTCGTTCGGCGTGCCGCGGATCCCGAAGCTGTCGCGCAGCGCCGCCTCGGCCTTGTCGACGCCCGCCGGCCCCAGCTGCTTGGTCGAGATCTGGACGACGTTCGGGCCGAGCTGCTTGTTCGAGACCGTCTGGATGTCGGCGCTGGCCAGGCCGAGCGGCGAGATCGCGTTGCGCACCTGGTCGACGCTCGCCGGCTTCTCCAGCGCCGCGGTGATCCGCGTGCCGCCGTCGAAGTCGATGCCGAAGTCGATGCCCTTGCCGGAGATCGCGAGCGCGCCGATCAGCAGGATCACGCCGGACAGGGAGAAGAAGTACTTCGCCTTGCCCATGTAGTCCCAGCGCCAGCGGACCTTGGGCTCGCCGGCGCCGAGCGCCCACTTGTGGCGGATCAGCGCCGTGCCGCGCAGCAGGTAGAGGATCGCCTGCGTCGCCATGACGGCGGTGAAGAGCGAGACGATGACGCCGAGGCCGAGCGTGAAGGCGAAGCCCTGGACGTCGGCGGTCGCGATCACGAAGAGGATGAACGCGACCAGGAAGGTGACGATGTTGGCGTCGAGGATCGCCGTCAGGCCCTTGCGGTAGCCGGTCGCGATCGCCGTCGAGACGCCTCTGCCGGCCCGTACCTCCTCTTTCACGCGTTCGAAGACGACGATGTTCGCGTCCGCGGCGACGCCGAGCGTGAGGATCAGGCCGGCGATGCCCGGCAGCGTCATGACGATCGGGATCGCCTTGACGAGCGCGAGGAAGTAGAGCGCGTAGATCGCCAGCGTCATCGTCGCGATGACGCCGAGCACGCGGTAGTAGAGGATCAGGAAGAGCGCGACGATCACGAAGCCCGCGACGCCCGCGAGCAGGCCCTGGTCGAGCGCCTGCTTGCCGAGCGTGGCCGAGACCTGCGAGCGCGAGACCAGCGTCAGCTTCAGCGGCAGCGCGCCGATCTTGAGGATCTTCGCCAGGTCCTGGGCGCTCTGGATCGTGAAGTTGCCGGAGATCTGCGCGCCGGTCGAGCCGTCGATGCCGTCCGGGTTCTCACGCCAGTTGATGTACGGCGCCGAGACGAGCTGGTTGTCGAGCGCGATCGCGAAGTGCTGCGAGGTCTGCAGCGGATCGCCGCCGAAGGCGTTGTCCTGGCCGCGCTGGGCGATGTTCCGCGTGATCTGGTGGAACGCCTTGCGGCCCTTGCCCGTGAAGTCGAAGGTCACGATCGGCTGGCTGCCGAGCGTCTGGTCGAAGCTCTGCTGCGGGTTCTTGATCTCCGTGCCGGACAGGCCCGGACGGTCGCGCAGGATCCACCAGAGGTCGGGATTCGGGTCCGTCGCGTTCTGCTTGGCCTCGCGCAGGACGAGCACGCCGGCGGGGACCTCGACCGTCATCGCGTTCTCGCGCTGCACGGGCGTCAGCGTGTCCAGCGCCTGGGCCGCCGTGTTGAACGTCTGTCCGTTGGCCAGCGGCGCGTGCGACTTCTTGTTGAAGACGTAGAAGCGCGCCTTCGCGGCCGCCTGCGACGGGCCGCCGTCGCTGCCGGCCGGGCCGCTCGTGCCGACCTTCTTGCACTTGGACGCCTGCTGGACCGCCTTGTAGAGGCCGGCGACCGGCTGCCGCGCGTTCGCGTTGACGTTCGGCGTCGCCTGGCAGTTCGAGTCCAGCAGGTTGGCTTCCCAGTCGTAGAAGAACAGCTGGGCGGTGGTGCCGACCTGGGCGGCGGCGCGCTCGGCGTTGTTGACGCCGGGCAGGGCGACCTCGATCTGATCGGCGCCGGCCTGGTTGATCTGCGCCTCAGAGACGCCGAACTGATCGACGCGCTGCTGCATCAGGTCGATCGAGCGCTGCATCGCGTCGGCGTCGACGGTTGGCTGCTCGGCGGTCGGCTCGGCCTTGTAGATCAGCTGCACGCCGCCCTGCAGGTCGAGCCCGAGCTTGGTGGGCTTGGACGAGACGACCCACGCGGCCGCGCCTATCAGCACGACCACGATCAGCAGGACGAAAAGAGAACGACGGCGTTCGGACATCAATGACCTGTTCGAAGAAGGACGGGTTGGGCGCGACTACTTCGACGGGGTCAGCACCAGCAGCAACCCGCCGTCGTCATCGTAGGCCGGAAAGAGGTCGGCTACAGCCTTGGCCGGTAGATCTCCCTCCGCATGTACGGTAACGCGCTTGCCGAGCCGGCGCACTCCCCACTCCAATGCGGTGCCGACCTGATCCTCGCCGCCGTCGAAGTCGAGGCCGAGCACGTCGCGCACCGGACGGCCGATCACCTTCTCGTCCGAGAGGCCTGTCAGCTCGCGTGAGCCGCGGCCGCAGCCGATGATCCGGCCTTGTGCGTCGCAGACGAAGAACGCCGCGTTCGGCGCCGGGTAGTAGTCGTCGAGCAGCTCGAAGAGGAAGCCGAAGCCGCACCTGGTGCAGCCCTTCGGCTGGTTGGAGAAGCCGGCGCTGCGGTCCGACGCGGTGGAGCGGTGACCGCAGTTCGGGCAGATGAACAGGTGCGCCATGTCGAGTCGGGAGGGTAGCCGGGCGGGTAAACGCCCGTTCAGCGCGCCGCCCGGCGCTTAGCCAGGCTTAGAACAGGCTCTCGCCGTCGGCCGGCGGCTCGAGGCCGAGATGCCGGAAGGCGTGCGGCGTGGCGCAGCGGCCGCGCGGCGTGCGGCGCAGGAAGCCGCGCTGGAGCAGGTAGGGCTCGTAGACGTCCTCGATCGTGTCCCGCTCCTCCTGGACCGCGATCGCCAGCGTCGAGAGCCCGACGGGGCCGCCGCCGAAGCGCTCGCAGATCACGCTCAGGACTTCCCGGTCGGTGCGGTCGAGCCCCTCGTGGTCGACCTCGAGCAGGTCCAGTGCGGCGTTCGCCGTGTCGGCGTCGATGCTGCCGTCGGCGTGGACCTGGGCGAAGTCGCGCACGCGCTTGAGCAGGCGGTTGGCGACGCGCGGCGTGCCGCGCGATCGCAGCGCGATCGCGCGCGCCCCCGCCAGCGGCACCGGCACGCCGAGCACGCCGGCGCTGCGGACGACGATCGCCGCGAGCTCGTCGAGCTCGTAGTGGTCGAGCCGGTGCTGGATGCCGAAGCGGTCGCGCAGCGGTCGCGTCAGCAGCCCGGCGCGCGTGGTCGCGCCGACGAGCGTGAAGGCCGGCACGTCGAGCGTCACGACCTTGGCGCCGGCGCCGACGCCGACGGTGATCGGCAGCTTGCCGTCCTCCATCGCCGGATAGAAGGTCTCCTCGACGGCGCGCGGCAGCCGGTGGATCTCGTCGACGAAGAAGACCGAGCGCGGCGTCAGCGCCATCAGGAAGGCGGCGATGTCGGCCTTGCGCTCGAGCGCCGGACCGGCCGTCTGCACGAACGGCACGTCGAGCTCGGCGGCGACGATCTGCGCCAGCGAGGTCTTGCCGAGCCCGGGCGGACCGGCCAGCAGCACGTGGTCGAGCGCCTCGCCGCGGGCGGCGGCGGCCTCGATCGCCAGCCCCAGCTGGGCCTTCAGCGACGCCTGGCCGATGAACTCGTCGAGCCGGCGCGGGCGCAGCCGCGCCTCGGCCTCGTCGTCGGCGCGCAGGTGCGTGGTCTGCAGCCGCGCCGCGTCGACGTCGGCGCCGGGCGTGCGGATCACGTGCGCGCCACCTTGAGCACGTGCGAGATCAGCGCCTCGGGCGTGTCGCCGGGCGCGTGCTCGAGCAGCTTGTCCGCCTCGGCCTGGCTGAAGCCGAGGCCGAGCAGGCCCTCGCGGGCGAGGCCGCGCGGATCGTCGGCGCCGCCGACGACGATCGCGTCCGCCGTCGGCGTGACCGCGCCGGCCTTCGCGCGCAGCTCGACGACGATCCGCTCGGCGGTGCGCTTGCCGATCCCGGGCACGGCCTGCAGGCGCGCGACGTCGCCGCCGGCGACGGCCGCCAGCAGCTCGCGCGGCGGGCCGCCGGAGAGCACGGCGAGCGCCATCTTCGGGCCGACGCCCTGGACGCCGAGCAGCAGCAGGAACAGGCCGCGCTCCTCCTCGGTCGCGAAGCCGTAGAGCTGCAGCGCGTCGTCGCGCATGATCAGGTGGCTGTGCAGCGTCGTCCGCTCGCCGACGCGCGGGACCTCGCGCAGCGTCTCGGCCGAGACGGCGAGCCGGTAGCCGACGCCGCCGCTGGTCAGCAGGACGACGTGATCGCCGCGCCGCTGCGCGACCTCGCCGGCGACGAGCGCGATCATCGCGCGCCGGCTCCGGCGAGCGCGGCCGCCAGCGGCGCCGCGTTGGCGTGGCAGATCGCGATGGCGAGCGCGTCGGCCGCGTGGTCGGGCCGCGGCAGCTCGGGCAGCGCCAGCAGCGTCTGCACCATCCGCTGGACCTGGTCCTTGGCGGCGCGGCCGGAGCCGCAGACGGCCGCCTTGATCTGCTGCGGCGTGTAGGACGTGCACGGCACGGCGCGCTGGCCGGCGGCAAGCAGCACGACGCCGCGCGCCTGCCCGACCGCGAAGGCCGAGCGCGCGTTGGCGCCGAAGTAGAGGTCCTCGACCGCGAGCGCATCCGGCCGGTAGCCGTCGAGCAGCTCGGCGACGCGCGCGTGGATCGTCGCCAGGCGGCCCTCCGGCTGCAGGCCGGCGCGCGTCTCGATCACGCCGCCGTCGAGCGCGACCAGGCGGCCGCGGTCGTGCGCGACGACGCCGTAGCCGGTGTTGGCCACGCCTGGATCGATGCCGAGGACGATCACGTGCACGCGGAGGATTCTGCGCGCGCGGCCGGACGCCTTCCCGCCTGGCGCGCGCGACAATCGTGTCGATGGCGCCGCTGCCGCCGCAGGTCGCCAGCGCCTGGGCGCACGTCTTCGACGGCGACGTCGTGCTGCCCGACGGCTGCGCACGGCGGTCGGCTACGGCCCGAGGACGCTTGCGCGCGTGCGGCGCCGCTCAGCTCAGGACGCGCTCGAGGACGTCGGCGTCGACGTCGAAGTTCGCGTAGACGGTGTCGGTGTCGTCGAGATCCTCGAGCGCGTCGATCAGCTTCATCAGCTTCGACGCGCCGTCCTCGTCGAGCGGCACGGTCGTCTTCGGCCGCTGCGTGACCGACCAGTCGCGCAGCTCGATGCCGGCGTCGGCCAGCGCGCTGCGCACGCCGGTCAGCTCCGGCGGCTCGACCAGGATCTCGAAGACGTCGTCCTCGAGCACGATGTCCTCGGCGCCGGCGTCGACCGCCGGCATCAGGTCGTCCTCGTCGTAGCGCTCGCCGTCGACGACGACGACGCCCTTCTTGTCGAACAGGTAGGCGACCGAGCCGGGCTCGCCGAGGCTGCCGCCGTGCTTGGAGAAGGCGTGCCGCACCTCGGAGCCCGTGCGGTTGCGGTTGTCGGTCAGCGCCTCGACCAGCACCGCGACGCCGCCGGGGCCGTAGCCCTCGTAGAGGACCGTCTCGAGCGCGTCGGCGTCGGCGCCGCCGCCGCTGCCCTTGAGGATCGCGCGCTCGATGTTGTCCTTCGGCATCGAGGCGTCCCTGGCCTTCTGCACCGCGAGGGCGAGCGCGGCGTTGCCGTCGATGTCGCCGCCCCCCTCCTTCGCGGCGACCACGATCGCGCGCGCCAGCTTCGTGAAGAGCTTGCCGCGACGCGAGTCGACGACGGCCTTCTTGTGCTTGATCGACGCCCATTTCGAGTGGCCGGACATGGCAGTCCAGTCTATCCGCGTCGAAATCTGGCCTTGTGCGGGCACAAGCCGCGACGGCGCTCGTATCCTGCCGACGAATGGCGACCACCGCGCTTGCGAGCATCTTCAAGGCCTACGACGTCCGCGGCCTCTACGGCGCCGAGATCGACGGCGACGTCGCCGAGCAGATCGGCCGAGCGCTCGCGCGCGTGCTCGCGCGGCTGGCGGACAAGCCGGCGAGCGAGCTGCGCGTCGGCCTCGGCCGCGACATGCGCCTGTCGGCGCCCGAGCTGGCCGGCCGCTACCGCGACGGGCTCGTCGCCGAGGGCGCGCACGTGCTCGACGCCGGCATGGTCGGGACCGAGATGCTCTACTGGCTCGTCGGCTCGCGCGAGCTCGACGGCGGTCTGATGTGCACCGCCTCGCACAACCCGAAGGCCTACACGGGCGCGAAGATCGTCGAGCGCGGCGCCGTCGCGCTGTCCGGCGACCGCGGCCTGCAGGACATCCGCGCGCTGATCGAGGCCGGGCTCGGGCCGGCGCCCGGCGGCGGCTCGTTCGAGGAGCTCGATGTCTACGCGCCGTTCCAGGCGCGCGCGCTGGAGCTGGTCGACGCGAGCGCGATCCGGCCGCTGAAGGTCGTGCTCGACGGCGGCAACGGCATGGCCGGGCCGATGGTCGGGCCGGTGCTGGAGCGGCTCGGCGCGCTCGAGCTGGTGCCGACCTACTGGGTCCCGGACGGCGAGTTCCCTGACCACGAGCCGAACCCGCTGCTGCCCGAGAACCGCGCCTTCGTCGTCGAGAAGGTCAAGGCCGAGGGCGCCGACCTCGGCATCGCCTGGGACGGCGACGCCGACCGCTGCTTCTTCATCGACGGCGACGGCGAGTTCGTCCCCGGCGACTTCCTGACCGCGCTGCTGGCTGAGTCGGTGCTGGCGAAGACGCCGGGCGCCGACGTCCTCTACGACGTGCGCGCGTCGCGCGCCGTCCCCGACACGATCGCCGCGCACGGCGGCCGCGCCGTGATCAACCGCGTCGGCCACGCCTTCTTCAAGACGCGGATGCGCGACGAGGGCGGCGAGCTCGGCGGCGAGGTCTCTGGCCACTACTACTTCAAGGCCTTCTACAACGCCGACTCGGGGACGATCCCGGCGCTGCTGATCCTCGAGCTGCTCTCGCGCTCGGGCCGCACGCTCGCCGAGCTGCTGCGGCCGCTGCGCGAGCGCTACTTCATCTCCGGCGAGATCAACTCGACGGTCGCCGACGCGCCGGCCAAGCTGGCGGAGATCAAGCGGCGCTACGGCGACGGCCGGATCGGCGAGCTGGACGGCGTCTCGGTCGACTACGAGGACTGGCACTTCAACGTGCGCTCGTCGAACACGGAGCCGCTGCTGCGGCTGAACCTCGAGAGCCTCGTCTCGCAGGCCGACATGGAGCGCCGTCGCGACGAGCTGCTGGCCCTGATCCGCGCGTGATCTCGGCGATCTCGCTGCCCACGCCGTTCGCCGTCGGCCGGGTCAACTGCTACCTGATCGACGACGACCCGCTGACGCTGGTCGACACCGGGCCGAACTCCGGCGAGGCGCTGGTCGAGCTGAGCGACGGGCTCGCCGCCCGCGGGCGCCGGATCGAGCAGCTGGAGCGGATCGTCATCACGCACCAGCACAGCGACCACCTCGGGCTGGTCGGCGTGCTGGCCGAGCGCTCCGGCGCCGAGGTCTGCACGCTCGACCTGCTGGCGCCGGTCGTCGCGGACTACGCGGCCGCCGCCGAGCAGGACGACGAGCTGGCGGTCGCGCTGCTGCTGCGCCACGGCGTGCCGCGCGACACCGTCAGCGTGCTGCGCTCGGTCTCGCGCGCCTACCGCGGCTGGGGCGGCAGCGCGCCGGTCACGCACGTGCTGCGCGACGGCGGCGAGCTGCGCTTCGCCGGCCGCACGCTGCAGGTCCGCCACCACCCCGGCCACTCGCCGACCGACACCGTCTTCTTCGACGAGGCCGCCGGCCTGCTGCTGGGCGGCGACCACCTGCTCGAGCGGAGCTCCTCGAACCCGCTGATCGCGCTCCCGCGCGGCGGCCGCTGCGGTGAGCCGGTCGCGGGAGGCCGCCCACGGGCGCTGGCGACGTACATGGCCTCGCTGCGGCTGACGCGCGAGCTGCCGATCGCGCAGGTGCTGCCCGGGCACGGCGCGCCGTTCTCCGGCCACGCGGCGCTGATCGACGAGCGCTTCGCGCTGAGCGAGCGGCGCGCGAGCCGGATCGCGGCGCTGATCCGCGAGCGCCCGCGCACGGCGCACGCCGTCGCGCAGGCGATCTGGGGCAACGTCGCCGTCACGCAGGCCTACCTGACGCTGAGCGAGGTGCTCGGCCACGTCGACCTGCTCGCCGAGCGCGGCGAGGTCGTCGAGGTCGAGCGCGACGGCGTCGTCGAGCTGACGCCCGCCTAGGCCGCCGCAGTGGACAAGGTCGAGTTCATCCTCGTCGCCCTGCTGGTCTCGGTCGCGGTGCTCGCGGCGGCGGCGCGCGCGATCGAGGTCCCGTACCCGATCGTGCTGGTGCTCGGCGGCGTCGCGCTCGGCTCGATCCCGGGCGTGCCGGAGGTGACGCTGAACCCGGACCTGGTGCTCGTCATCTTCCTGCCGCCGCTGCTCTACAGCGGCGCCTTCTTCGCGAACCTGCGCGACCTGCGCGCGGACCTGCGCACGATCTCGATGCTCTCGATCGGGCTCGTGCTGGCGACGATGGTCGTCGTCGCCGTCGTCGCGCACGCCGTCATCGACGACCTCAGCTGGCCGGCGGCGTTCGCGCTCGGCGCGATCGTCGGCCCGACCGACCCGGTCGCGGCGACGGCGATCGCGCGCCGGCTCGGCGTGCCGCGGCGGATCGTCTCGGTGCTCGAGGGCGAGAGCCTGCTCAACGACTC